>OHNN01000009.1_pt1 | contig 215854 bp, 193 predicted proteins | sample 1569541 | NCBI WGS metagenome assembly OHNN01 (sample SAMEA3879563, study PRJEB24766) | human gut metagenome | biome: human-associated habitat; feature: feces | place: USA | collected 1985/1987 | reverse complement strand
AACGCTTGGCGGAGTGTTTACCAAGCTTATTGAACGCAACACGACGATACCCGCAAGCAAATCGCAGGTGTTCTCCACCGCGGCGGACAATCAGCCAAGCGTGGACATACACGTTTTGCAGGGCGAAAGACCTATGGCGGCGGACAACAAGACGCTCGGACAGTTCAGCCTTTCGGGCATAGCTCCCGCCCCTCGCGGAATCCCTCAGATAGAGGTCAAATTCGACATCGACGCAAACGGCATCGTCCATGTCACCGCAAAGGACCTCGGCACGCAGAAGGAACAGAGCGTGACAATCACATCCTCCACCAATCTGTCGGAGGAGGACATCGACAAGGCGGTCAAGGACGCCGAAAAGTACGCCGAGGAGGACAAGAAGCGCAAGGAAGCGGTGGACGTCAAGAACAGTCTCGACCAGCTTTTGTTCTCCATCGAGAGCTTTATCCGCGAGAGCGGCGACAAGCTGGAGCCTGCCGACAAGGAAAAGCTTGAAGCCGAGGTCAAGGCGGGCAGAGAGGTGCTTGAAAAAGGCGATATCGAGGAAATAAAAAAGGAAACCGAGCGTATTGCCAAGTCCAACGCCGAAATATTCCAAAAATTCTATCAGCAGAACGCCAATGCGGCGCAGAACGGCGGCGACGCGGGACAGAACGGCGGAGGAGATTCCAACAGCGGCAATCCCGATTTCGACATCAAGGACGCCGAATGAGCTTTCTTAGCGGACGGGAAACCGTCCGCATCGGCGGTTTAACGGCATTTTACAATAAACAGAAAAAGAGATAACATGGCAAAAAAAGATTATTATGCGATTTTAGGCGTATCCAAAACCGCTTCGCAGGACGAAATCAAGTCGGCGTACCGCAAGATGGCAAAGCAATACCATCCCGACCTGCATCCCGATGACAAGCAGTGCGCGGAAAAATTCAAGGAATGCAACGAAGCGTATGAAATTTTGGGAGACCCTGAGCGCCGCCGCAAGTACGACAGCGGCGAAATGGATTTTGAAAATTTCAACTTCGGAGGTCCTGGCAGAGGTTTTTCGACAGCCGGCTTCGAGGATATTTTCGATATTTTCAGCAGCTTTATGGGCGGCGGTTCGCGTTCTTCCGCGGGTGCGCAGCGTCAGACGCCGCGCGGCAGCGACGTAACGTGCAGCGTGAACGTGAGCTTTTTGGAGGCGGCACTCGGCGCAAGCAAGGAAATCAAGCTCAACAGGCTTGAGCGCTGTCCTGACTGCAACGGCACGGGCGCAAAGGACGGCAAGGCATACAAAGTCTGCACAAACTGTCACGGAACGGGACACGTTACGCAGACGCAGCGCACACCTTTCGGACAGTTCAGTTCGACGGGCGTTTGCCCAGTATGTAAGGGCAAAGGCAAAGTCATAACCGAAGTGTGCAAGAGCTGCGGCGGACAGGGCAGAACGGAAAAGACGAGAGAAATCACGGTAAACATTCCCGCGGGTATCGACAACGGGCAGACCATAACTTACGCAGGAGAGGGCAACGGCGGCAGAAACGGCGGAGAACGCGGTTCGCTGGTTGTCGAGATTATGGTCAGACCGCACAAACTGTTCCGCAGAAGCGGCAGTGACCTGCAACTCGAACTCCCGATTACCATTGCGGAAGCCGCGCTCGGTTGTTCGATATACGTTCCAACTCTCAAAAATCCGCAGGAGCTCAAAATCCCCGAAGGAACTCAGTCGGGTACTATATTCAAACTGAAAAACTGCGGCATAAAGAAACTGCGCGGTTCGGATTACGGCGATATGTACGTCAAGGTCATCGTCGAAGTGCCCAAGAGCCTGTCAAGAGAACAGAAAGACCTGCTCAGACGACTGGACGGTTCATTCGAACTCAAACAGTTCCCCAGAAAGAAAGAATACAAGGATAAGAATTAAACAAGCGGTTTAGCTGTGCGATATGCACGATTAAACCGTCTTTTTTGCAATTATGAAATATCAGCTCATCACCGTTATAACCAATCACGACGACTCCGAACTGGTGTCTTGCGCTATGTTCGACGTAGGCGCGGCAGGCGTCGGAATTCTCGACAGGGAAGACTTTGCCGACCTTCTCAAAAGCGACGTCGTGTGGGATTACGTCGACGAAAATCTGCTTGCCGAAAGCGCGGAAGTCAGAGTTTCGACGGTAGTGCCAGCAGACGACAAAGCCTTTCTTCCCGCGCTCGAAAACCGCCTTGCCGAAATGGCGGCGACGGGCGTCAGATACGGAGAAATCAACGTATCCGAAATAGATGAAGCGGACTGGGCGAACGAATGGAAAAAGTACTACAAGCCCATTGTTACGTCGTCCGTTACGGTAGTGCCTACGTGGATTAAATACGAACCCGCACCCGACGAAAAGATTATGCGTCTCGACCCCGGTATGGCGTTCGGTACGGGTGAGCACGCAACGACCAGAATGTGCCTCGAAATGATGAACGTAAAAGGCAAACGCGTCATTGACGTGGGTTGCGGAAGCGGTATTCTCGGTATTGCCGCAAGCATTGCGGGCGCAAAGTCCGTGTATATGTGCGACATCGACCCGCAGGCAGTCGAGTTTGCAAAAAAGAATGCCGAACTCAACGGCGTGGATTGCGTGATAGAGCAGGCGGATTTATTGCAAGGCAACATCGTTGCGGATTTTATTTTCGCCAACATAACCGCCGATATTCTTATGCGTTTTGCTCCGTCCATCGGCGACCATCTCGCAGACGGCGGAGAAATAGTCGTGTCCGGTATCATAGCCGAAAGGTTGGACGAAGTTCGCGATTGTTACGAAAAATGCGGATACCGCGTTCAGGACACTATGGCAATCGACGACTGGCGCGCAATGAAACTCGTGAGGGCTTGATATGGAACTGCGCAGATTTTTCGTTTTACCTTCTGACATTTCGGGCGACGAGGTTATTTTGCGCGGCGACGAGTTCGCGCATATGACGCGCGTACTCCGAATGAAAAAAGGGTTCAAAGTCATCGTTTGCGCCGACGACGGAACGGAAAGACTTTGCACCGTGAAAGACATATTCTCGGATTCGGCGTCGCTTGCCGTTGACGAAGTGAACAGAGTCGACAGAAAAAGCGCGGATGTGACTCTTTACTGCGGACTGCTCAAAAACCAGAAACTGGATTTTGTGGTTCAGAAGGCAGTCGAGCTCGGCATTGACCGCATAATCCCGTTTGTGTCCGACAACTCGGCAGAAACCAGGTTCAACACCGAAAGGGCGCGAAGAATTGCGCTCGAAGCCGCAAAGCAGTGCGGAACGGCTTATCTCAGCCAAGTGTGCGACCCAGTAAAGTTCGACGACGTGCTTGCCGATTTTCCGCAGTACACCGACGTACTGTTCGCATACGAAAGGGAAAGGAAAAATCCCGTCAGAAACACCGATTTCAAAGGAAGAAAAATCGCGCTTGTGGTAGGAAGCGAAGGCGGATTTACCGAAGCCGAATATCGAAAAGCATTGGAATGCGGTGCGCGTTCCGTGACTTTGGGCAGAAGAATATTGCGTGCGGAAACGGCAGATATCGTGCTTTGCGCGCTCACTCTCGACACTCTCGGAGAACTCGACTATGACGAATAACAAACCACGTATAGACGTAATGACGCTCGGTTGCAAAGTCAACCAGTACGACTCGGACGCTATGCTTGCAATTCTCGCTGAAGGCGGGCTTGAAGTTACCGAAGGGGCGGAACAAGCCGACGTTTACATACTCAACACCTGCGCCGTCACCGCGGAAGCCGAACGGAAATCCCGTCAGGCTGTCGGCAAAATTCTGAAAATCAATCCCGAAGCCGAAATTTACGTGTGCGGTTGCGCGTCGCAAAACAATTTCAGTCAGTTTGCGCGCGACGGCGTCAAGTTTATTTCGGGAACCCGCGGAAAACTCGAACTCGCGAGAGAACTCGTTAAAAAATACGGAAAACTCGAAGACGACGGATATTTCGACAAAATCATAACTCCCGATTTCGGAACGTCGGGCACTTACGAAGAATATCGCGGAGCGCTTTCCATGCGTACGCGCCATTTCGTCAAAGTTCAGGACGGTTGCAACAACTTCTGTTCCTATTGTATAGTGCCTTATCTGCGCGGAAGAAGCCGTTCGAGAAGCATGAGCGGCGTGCTTGCAGAAATCAATGACGCAGCAATCACTGCGAAAGAAGTCGTCATCACGGGAATAAACCTTTCCGCCTACGGCAAGGACATCGGAACGTCGCTCACGAACTTGCTAACCGCATTGCAGAATTCGGATATGCGCATACGTCTGGGCTCTCTCGAAGTCGGGGTTATCGACCGCGATTTCCTCGAAGCCGCAAAAGGGCTCAAAAAGTTTTGTCCGCATTTTCATCTGTCTTTGCAGAGCGGTGACGACGGCGTTTTGAAAAATATGAACCGCCATTACACGACAGCGGAGTTCCTCGAAAAAGTGCGTCTTATTCGCAGCGTATTTCCCGACGCCGCAATCACTACGGACGTAATCGTCGGCTATCCTACGGAAACCGAAGAAGCCTTTTTGCGCAGTATGGAGTTTTGCAGGGAAGTCGCGTTTTCCGATATGCACGTTTTCCCGTACTCGTCCAGAAAAGGCACGGCTGCAGGGAAGTTGCCCGTTTTGCCGTCGGCGGAAGTCACCGACCGACAGAAACGTATGTCGGCGCTCAAAGTCGAACTGTCTTCGGCGTATCTGCTTGCGCAACTCGGCAAACCCGCAGAAGTTCTTTTCGAAACCAAAGAGGACGGAATGTGGTGCGGGCATACACCGAACTACGTCAAGGTTTACAGCACTTACGGCGCACACAACACAATTGCCGAAGTCGTACCCACCGCGCTTTGCCGCGACGGTGTGAGAGTGTAAAAACAGTGTGAACCTTGCTTGACCGCACAATCCACAAGTTGTATCATTGATTTGACAAACGGAGGTTACTATGAACGATTGTATTTTCTGTAAAATAATAAAAGGTGAAATCCCTTCGACGAAAGTTTACGAAGACGACGATATGGTCATTATAAAAGACATCGCGCCGCAGGCTCCCATTCATTTGCTTTTGCTCCCCAAACAGCATTTTGCAAACATAATCGAAATGACCGACGAGCAGGCACAGATTCTCGGACGTTGCCTTAAAAAACTTTCCATGATTGTCGATGACCTCGGACTCAAAGACGGGTTCCGTCTTATATCCAATAAAGGCGCGCACGCATGTCAGTCCGTCGAACATTTGCATATCCATATTCTCGGCGGAGCACAGCTCACCGAAAAAATGGGTTGAGGACAGTTGACGTCCCGTAACTTCGCGTAATAACGCGGCATAAACAAATTAGCACAATAACGCTTTTCCTCGGCTTTTGTTGGCGCTTTTCCTTGACAAAAACCGCAGGGTGAGTATAATTAATATCACTTGTGACCAAAAGGAGGTGAATGTCAATGTCAACAGTCAGAGTCGGCGAAAACGAATCTTTGGACAACGCAATCCGTCGTTTCAAGAGAAAGTGCGCGCGCGACGGTATCATCGGCGACCTCCGCAAGAAAGAGGCTTACGAGAAACCCAGCGTCAAGAGAAAGAAAAAAGCAGAAGCTGCTCGTAAGAGAGCGTACAAAAACTAACAACAAAAGGAGAGCAATCTCCTTACGGGGGCATAGCCCAGTCGGTTAGAGCGCTTGTTTCACATACAAGAGGTCACAGGTTCGAGTCCTGTTGTCCCCACCATAAGCAAACAAAATCGAACCAGATTTTGTTTGCTTTTTTCTTTTCGTCCGTGAAGTTTTGCAATGAGAGTTTTCGTATGGTTGTTTGCGTGTAACGCACATTGATTAGCGGCAATTCGTTTTCTGATGTTTGAGATTTCCGTAAGTGAGATGCGCGTAAGTGTGTGGCGAGTGGCTTCTGCGGTTCAGACGCGCATCACGGTTTGGATCGGGAGGAGGGTAGTCTCGCCGCTTTGAGGTACGGTGCAGGGGAGAAAGAGAGTTTTTTCGTAAAAAGAAAAGCCCCGATCGTCATCGGAGCCTTCGTAGAGCGGTGTGTTGTAGGTGATCACCATTTTGTCATCGTAGAGGAGGATCTCCTTCACGAGGGTGCTTATAAGTAGCTGCGGTTCCTGCCGCAGGGCAGTCAGGTAATATCGCCGCATATCGTCCTCCGTGAGCAGGAACGCGACTTTGTTCCGTTCCACGGCTATCTTTTCGTCAAGCTCTCTTGCTTGTTGTTCAAGTTCGTTGAGACGCCTGTTAGTCGAGTCGGACATGATGCCTCTCTCTATCGCCTTCACGATGTTGTCCAAAGCCGTCTGCGTCTGTTTCTTTTCCTTCAACAACAATTTCAGCGTCGTCTTTTCCTTGTTGTTTGCGTCCTGCATCTGCATTAGACCTTTGATCAGCGCATTCATCGTCTTTTCGTCTTGCATCGCCTCAATGACGCTGTCAAGGACAAGACCTTCGAGAGCTTCTTTCCGCACGGGGTGTTTGCCGCATCCGTTGTGATGTTTCTTTCTCCCGAGGCATTTGTAGTATCTTATCGTTTCGCCATTCCGTGCCGTACCGCACTCCGCGCTTATGATGTTGCCGCAATAGCCGCACTTTACTTTGTTTCGCAGCAGATACACCTCTTTTACGCTCCTTGAGCCTATCTTGTTTTTGATAAGTTTCCGTTTCACCTTTTCATAAAGATCCGCATCAACGATCTGAGGGTAGATGTTGTCATAGACTTCGTCCCTTATTCTCATTATCCCCAAATATCGCTCGTTGCGCAATATCCCGTATATCGCGTTGGGCAGGAATGGCTTCCCGTTGTGGAGCAGCCCCTTTTCGTTGAGTTTGCAGATGATCTTCGGCACATAGACGCCTGCGGCATATTGCCGGAAGATGAACCGCACAACTTCCGCCTTTTCTTCGTCCACCTGCACTTTCTTGTCCGTGACATAGTACCCGTAAGGTATCTTGCCTCCGCAGAACTGTCCCTTTCTCCTGCTTTCTCTGAGTCCGCGGAGTATCTTTTGAGAAAGTTCCGCCGAATAGTATTCCGCTATGCCGATATAGACGTTTTCGAGCAGGATGCCGTCCAAGTTCTTGGTGCCGTCCAGATTATCGGATGTGCGTTGGGTGGCGGATATTAGCACTTTTCCGTTGGTCTTCAGCCGCTGTTTGTTGAGTGCGACCTCGACCGAATTTCTGCCGAAGCGGTCTATTGCGTAGACGAGCACGACTTCCCATGCGGCATTCTCGCTGTCTTTCAGCATCTGTTGGAACGCCGCTCTGTTGTCATTGGTGCCGGTGGTAGCACGGTCTATGTAGGTGTCCACCACGATGAGATCGTTCGCTTTGGCATATTGTGTGCAGACATGGAGCTGTCCTTCTATGGACTGTTCCGTCTGACTTGCGCTGCTGTATCTTGCATAGATTATCGCACTTTTCAATTTGCTCTACCTCCTGATATGTTTTTCTGTCTTTCGACGGGAGCGGGACAAACGGGAAAGGGGGGGGAGTAGTTTTGTTTGGTGTCCTCTGTTTGCCGTCAAGGGACGCGATGCGGTGCACTTCACCCTTGACGGCAACCCCTTTTCCGTTTACGCTCTCCGTGAGAAAGACGAAGTTCAGTTGCACTTCGGCATTTTCTCTATGACCTCTGGGCTTACTTTGCCAACGAGGCAACCGTCTTCCCAACAGCCGAAATCGTCCGATAGCAACAGCTTTTTGTCCTCCTGTCCGATCCGGCAAAGGACGTCCTCTTCCATGATATCGGACTTGAAATAAGTCGGGATGTTCCGCGAGTAGACGAGCTTCTCGCCGCTCTTTTCTATATACTTCATAAGATACCTCGCCGCGTCCGTTGCCTCCCGTTTCGCGTCCAGTTTGTTGAAATCGTTTCGCCCGAACTTATCGTTAAAGTATGTATTTTGCATTATCATCTGCCGTTTGTGTTCATTAAAGCTGTAATCAGTCCTTTCTACCAGTGTGCCGGGCATACCGTTTTCCGGGATGAAAAAGATGCCGTGGAAATGCAATCTGTTCCTTTCTCCGCCGCGCTCCCACACGCCGATATACCGCCATCCTTTGCGGTGCACCATGCGCTTCAAAACCTCACCAAGCCCCTTTCTGAAACTTTCCTCCGTATGCTTTGCATCCGAGTAGGAGAAAGTGCAGAAATAGTTCCACGGGTTCAGGTTGATTTTCCGCGCCAGCCTTGTCTTGCGGACGATCTTGTTCCTCGTGATCCGTTCCATGTTCTCGCGGACGAATGCTTCCGCTTCCGTGCCGAAGTCCTTTTCAAATTCTTTGGTCAGGATATCTATCTTCTCGGCTTTTCCCTTGCCGTCGTTTTCTTTGTAAATTCTCTCAAACCGTTCCTTGGGAGTGAGAGCCTCCCTTGCCGTTTCTTTCTCGGTCTTGTCCGTATGCGTCTGCAATTCCTTGCCCGTGCAGACCGTCCTTTCCGGGCTTTTCTTCCGCCTGTGCGGAGATGATGTTTGTGGGATCGCTATAAAGTGGCTTCCGTCGTTGTAAACTTTTGCGTTCCTGTACGGCATAGCTACCCCCTTTGGACGGAGAGTTCCGTCCCTTGCTCTTCGGAAAGCGTGCGCATCCTTGCGAGCAACGCGGCAAAGAATGTGTCTTTTTCACCGCTGCTCATCGCCGAGATGTCCGGCTTTCCCACTGTCACCACCGTGATGCTTTCATCCTTCAATAGGCATTACCTCCTTTTTGTTTTTCTTCGTTATATCCTTCAATGTCGCAAGCCTTTTTGCGACTTTGAAAAATTTTCCGGAGAAATTTTGCCTTGAGTCTAAACACCAAATAGGAAGCCTATTTTCCTGTTAGAAAATTTTCTTCGTATTTTTTTGAAGGAACGAAAAAAGCGTTTGTAAAGCTCGCGGCAAAGATCCCTTCACTTAAAAGCCACGGGAAATGCAAAAGTCCACCCCCGAAAACACAAAAAAATAAGGCAGCCGTTCAAAACTGCCTTGTGAAAGTTAATAATGTGTGTCTGTCATAAGATGCCGGCTATGGCAAGATATTTTGTCTGCGCGCTCTTTCTTCTGCGCCATATCGTGGACAGGTTCACGGACAGCAGCTTCGCTTGCTCCGTAAAACTTATCCCTGCCGCATAACACTCGATGGTCTCTTTCTCGCCTTTCGTAAGACGGAGTTTTGCCATGAGTTCGTCATGCTTGGAGTAATCGGCTTTCTCCCGTTCAAATTCCGTAAACGGCTCTCTGTTTCTCGGCAGAGCGTCCATGCTCTTCGTGTACCGTTTCACCTTCCACAGCTCGTATATCTTGTGGCACAGCGTTTTATTGCACAGCCACCGTACGGTGCATTGCTCGCCGTCTTTGACGTCGTTTACGGTCATGCCCATATAGCCGCATAAAAACATTGCCGCCTCCTGCACGATGTCATAGCTCTCTGTGAGGACATATCCTTCCGCATCTTTGTATGCTATGTCACGGGCGAGATCCGCGTACATCCCGTGCAGCATCTTGTGTCTGCACATATACTTCAACGCGCCAAGCGCTAGCAATTCGCCTATGCGCACGATGTTGTCCGGCGAGATCTTTTCTTCCAAAACTTCGTAAACCTTTCTTTTGTTTTCCATCGTCTGCACCTCCGAAATATGTTGCCTTTCGGCAGGCAAACGGGAGCATAGGACGGTGGGAGAAGTAGGCGTAGAAGGAGAGCCGTCAAAAGTCAACGGGAAAAGAAAATCCTTGCATTACCGTCCAGAGGTTAGAACATTTCGGCAAGGATTTCCGTCCGTTTACTTTTGAGAGGACTATGCGACAATGCGCCCACGAAAGGCACATTGCGGAGGCGTTATGTCAGGAACAAACAAAACATTTTTGGAGCAATTCTGCACGGCAGAACGCGGTTCGTATCACCCCTGTATGACATGAGTAAAAAACGGAACCGAAAGCGAGCTGTTGCCACGCAGGACAAAGAGAATCGCCTAAATGAAAAATGCAAAAGGCGGTTTGAAGGGAAACCACGAGAGAGCGAAAAAGCGGACGGTCGCCCGAGCGGTTCAGCGGGCGACTCCGCTTCGCTCTCGTTTTCCGCCCGCCTTGCCCTTTTAACGGCGTGTGCTTGTCTGCGGCGCGGCGCAGCCGAGCCGCACTTGTCATAGACAAGCACACGCCACGGTTGCAAAAATGATTTATTGCATACTGTTTGGCTTTGCCGGATGTTTTTGAGATAAGCAATTATTTCGATTTGAGAAGAGGCATAGGCTTGCGTTTGATGTTAAAATATGTTAAAATAATATAAAATCATTTCGGGGTGCTAAAATGACTTTTGCAGAAAAGATCAAATTCGTTAGGGGCAGGTTGCAACTAAGCCAGATCCAACTTGCCAAAGAATTGGGCGTAAGCAATGTAACTATAAACCGCTGGGAGATGAAAGGACTGCAGCCGTCCTTCCTTTCGGAGAAAAAATTCGAGATGTTTTGCGAACAGCAAGGCATTAAATTCGAAGAGTAAGCGTTCGATTGCCTAAACATAAAATTTGGAGGAAAGAGAGACACTTGTATGGATAATCAAATACACAATCAGATAGTAAGTTTTATTTGGGGAATTGCGGATGACTGCCTGCGCGATATTTATGTGCGCGGCAAGTATCGCGACGTAATCCTTCCTATGACGGTCATCCGTCGTTTGGACGCCATGCTGGAAGTAACAAAACCCGCAGTGCTGGCAATGAAGAAGCATCTTGACACCGCTAAGATAGGCAATCAATGGCCGGCGTTGTGCAATGCAGCGGGACAGGCATTTTGCAATGCGTCTCCTTTCCTTTTGAAGGATTTGACCAGCCGCGCAAAGGCACAGACGCTCAAAGCAGACTTCATTGCTTACCTTGATGGTTTTTCGCCTAATGTCCAAGTGATATTGGAAAAGTTCAAGTTCCGCAACCAAATCGACACGATGGTGGACGCGGATATCCTTGGTGCGGTCATCGAGAAGTTCACTTCTTCTGATATCAACTTGAGTCCGAATCCGATTTACAAGGACGCCGAAAAGACCATTCTCAAGCATCCCGGGCTTGACAATCACGGTATGGGAACGATTTTTGAGGAACTGATTCGCAAGTTCAACGAAGAGAACAATGAAGAAGCCGGTGAACACTGGACGCCGCGCGACGTTGTCGAACTCATGGCTGACCTTGTGTTTTTGCCCATTGCCGACAAGATACAAGACGCCTCTTATTCCTGTTACGACGGAGCTTGCGGAACCGGCGGTATGCTCACGGTGGCGCAGGAGCGTTTGCTGGAGCTTGCCCGTCAAAGCGGAAAGGAAGTGTCCATACATCTCTTCGGACAGGAGATAAACCCGGAGACTTATGCGATTTGCACCGCAGACATGCTTTTGAAGGGCGACGGAGAAGAAGCCGAACACATAAAATATGGATCGACTCTTTCCGACGATCAAAACGCTTCCCGTCAATTTGACTTCATGCTCTCCAATCCTCCCTACGGCAAGAGTTGGAAAACGGACGCCGAGAAGATGGGAGGCAAGAAAGAAATTTTGGACACGCGCTTCAACACTTATCTTGAGGGCGGCGAGATGATGCCTATGATCCCGCGCACCAGTGACGGGCAGCTGCTGTTTCTGTTGAATAACGTCGCCAAGATGAAGAAGGATACGCCTCTCGGCAGCCGCATCGCAGAGGTGCATAACGGCTCGTCCATTTTTACGGGAGACGCCGGCAGCGGGGAAAGCAATGCCCGCAGATACCTTATCGAAAACGATTTGGTGGAAGCCATTATCGCCGTGCCGGAAAATATGTTCTACAACACGGGCATCGGTACTTTCATTTGGATCCTTTCCAACAATAAGGAAGAACGCCGCAAAGGAAAGATCCAGCTTATCGACGCCACGGCGATGAAGCGCCCATTGCGCAAAAATATGGGCAAAAAAAATTGCGAGTTCTCGCCAGAGATCCGCAAGGAGATCGTGCGCATCTTCTTGGAGATGGAGGATAGCGACGTCAGCATGGTCTTTGACAACGAGGAATTCGGCTATTGGAATGTCACGGTAGAGCGCCCTCTCCGCCTGCGCGTGTGCCCCGAAAGGAAGATTCCGGCGTCTGCATTCAGAAAAGCCGACGCATACGAAGCTATCGTCGCCGCAGTCGCAAAAGCCGCCGAGGCAGCACCTCTCGATGATTGGAATACCTTTGCCAAAGCCACAAAGTTAAAGGCAGGAGTTTTGAAGGCTATCCGTCCGTTCATCACCGAAAAGGACGCGAACGCAAAGCCTGTTGAGGGAGAAGCCGATCCCGACTTGCGCGACACGGAAAACATTCCTTTTACATACGAAGGCGGTATAGACGCCTTTATGAAAAACGAAGTGCTGACCTATGCGCCCGACGCCCATATCGACCCGAAGAAAACGCAAATCGGATATGAGATCAGCTTTACCAAGTATTTCTATAAACCCGTCGAACTTCGCCCTCTGGACGAAATTTTGGCGAGCCTGAAAACCTTGGAACAGGAAGCGGACGGCATGATGGCGGAGATTATGGAGGGGATAGGATGAACATGGAGAGTCATGCCTGGCTTGGCGAATACCCCAGCCGCTGGAATATGGTAAAATTAAGGCAAGTTTTGACCCCGGTCAGCATGAAAAATCATCCTGATATGCCTTTGTTATCTGTAGTACGTGAAAAGGGTGTCATTAAAAGAAATGTCGAGGACAAGAAAGAGAACCACAATTATGTTCCCGATGACTTAAGCAACTACAAGCTGGTTAAATGCGGTCAGTTTGCCATGAATAAAATGAAGGCGTGGCAAGGGTCGTATGGTATTTCAAAATATGACGGAATCGTCAGTCCGGCTTATTTTGTATTTGATGTCAACTATGATTTGAATCCCGATTTTTTCAACTGTGCCATACGCTGTATGACATATGTAAGTTATTTCGGACGAGCTTCAGATGGCATTCGCGTTGGTCAGTGGGATTTGTCAATTGGACGAATGAAAGAAATTCCGTTTCTTGTCCCGCCGCGAGAGGAGCAGGATCAAATTGTACGCTTTTTGGATTGGAAGGTCTCGGGCATCAATAAGCTGATAAACATAAGAAAACGGCAGATTGCAGAGCTGGAGGAAATTAAACGCAGTAAAATAGGACTGCTGATAATGGGGCAGCAGCAAAACGTTCCGTATAAGGAAACAGCGGTCAGTTGGGTAAAGACAATTCCTGCTCATTGGGCAGAAAAATCTTTAGTCCAAGTTGCGGAGGAGCAACAAATCAAGAACGCGGGAATGATTGAGGATAACCTTCTGTCGCTCAGTTATGGGAAAATCATCAACAAGGATATTAACTCTACTGACGGACTTTTGCCAGCAAGTTTCGAAGGATATCAAATTGTTTATGACGGAAATATTATTCTTCGCCTGACTGATTTGCAAAATGATCACCGTAGTTTGAGAACAGGACTTGTCACGCAGACGGGGATAATCACTTCGGCATATACCTGTTTGAAAGTGAGAGGTAATATTTTGCCGGAATATTTGCAGCTACAGCTTCACGTTGCAGATTTATGCAAAGTGTTTTACGGGATGGGTGGAGGCGTTCGTCAAAGCATTGGTTTTAAGGAAATCCGTAAATTGATAGTTGCTGTTCCTTCCATAGAAGAACAGCAACATATTTTGGAATGTGTGCGCGGTGTCGAGAAGCCTGTTAATCATGCAATTCAAAAGAACAGGGATATAATAGCAGGATTAGAAGATTTGAAAACCCGCTTGATTTCCGATGTCGTCACCGGCAAAATAGACGTCCGCGATGTTAAGATACCGGAGTTTAATATGGTAGAAGAGGACATTGAAGATGAAATGCTTGAAGATAATGATGAAACTGATGCAAGCGAGGAGGTAGAAGAAAACAATGAGTGACAAATTTCATGCGGAAATTTCTATTCCTACAGACGATGAGGGGTATGTTCTTCTAAAATGTCCTTATTGCGGTACTTATTTTAAGGTTACTCCTTTTGATTTTGAGGATGAGGGGGTTTTAGAATTGTTTTGCCCAAGCTGTGGTCTTGATGGGGAAAACTATCTAACAGATGATGTCATTGAATTGGCTATGGTGATAGCTAAAAACAAAGCAGGAGATTTATTATATGATGAACTTAAGAAGATGGAACATAAATTTAAGAAGGGAACGATAACTTTTCAAGCCGGTAGCCCTCTAAAACATGAGCCTGAAAATCCAATCCGTTCAGGAATCGAAGCAATGGAAATTGTTCATTTTCCCTGTTGCCTTCGTTCCGCGAAAATAAAACCTATATTAAAGATGACTGGGTGTTATTGCCCTTTTTGTGGAGTCAAAAACTATGAACTTGAATAGAGCTGAATTGAAGAAAATAATGTACGATTTTAACAGTAACTCGAACCGCTTATTGCAGGCAGATTTTCATGACCATGCAAAAGTTGTAGCTAAATTTGTTGATTATCTTAAAGCCACACCGGTAATTTATGACTATATTCTTGCGTGTGGGACTTGCGAACAGAATATGGAGAAGGAGTTCAATGAGGTAGGCAACTCATACGGTCGATGCATTTTTGATATTGGGAAAACCGATGAGGAGGAAGTTCGGAACATTTTTGCTATACTTGATTACATTGCAAAAAACAATATAGAGGTTTATTATTCGATAGCGCTTGGTTATGATTCCTCCAAGTATTATCAGGATAAAATCAAAGCTTTTAATAATCGTGTTTGCTTGGTGTTAATTCGCCATATTGAAAGGTATTTAACTAAAATTGGAATAGATATGGGACTTGATGAGAGGATTACATATTCTATTTCAAATAATGGACAAGTAAATATCGCGAAGGATAATGCAACTATAAATGCCATAATCAATACGGGTGTTGATTGTGATAAGCTTGGGAAATTGATAGCTGATGTGCAAAAAGCGGCTATTGGGATGCCAGAGGATGACAAGGCAACTTTGTCTGACAGTTTGGAAGTCTTAGATGAGCAATTGAAAAACGAGAAACCCCGAAAAAGTTTTATCCGAACAGCAATCAATGGTATCAAACATTTGAAATGGACAGCTGAGTTTGCTGCAGCTGTTACAGCACTAGTTCAATTTGTTCAAACTATATTTTGATTAAAAGGAGCCGTCTCGATATGTTTACCAATAAGAGAGAAAACGGATTTGTAGCCTTAATCGACAAATGACTTGTTGAGAGAATTGATATGAAGAATGCGTTAATGCAGATCACAACCAAACATGTGGAAAATGACACAGAACAGGAGGATTGCACATGACAAGCGTTACCAACACCAAAGAAGAAGGTCTTGAGACCCTCATTGTGAATTGGCTTGTCACCCGCAACGGGTATGAGCAAGGCGACAATGCCGACTACAATAAGGAATATGCCGTTGACGAAACCCGGCTGTTCCGTTTTTTGCAGGATACGCAGCCAAAGGAAATGGACAAGCTGGGCGTATTTGCTTCGGATGTGAAGAAACGGCAATTCCTCAATCGCCTGTCCGGAGAGATCGCCAAGCGCGGCATCATTGATGTATTGCGCAACGGCGTGAAGGTGTATCCTGCAGATCTCATCATGTTCTATCTGACGCCGACCGAAAACAACGAACAGGCTAAAATCATGTTTGAGAAAAACATTTTCAGCGTGACAAGGCAGCTGCGCTATTCACAGGATGCGGCGAAGCTGGCATTGGATGTTTGCCTGTTTATCAACGGTCTTCCGGTCATTACGATGGAGCTGAAAAACCAGCTCACAAAGCAGAACACCGAAGATGCTGTGCGGCAATATGAAGAAGACAGAGATTTTCATGACCTGTTGTTCTCTTTCAAGCGCTGTATGGTACATTTTGCCGTAGACGACGCAACGATCCAATTCTGTACGAAACTTGCAGGAAAAGACAGTTGGTTTTTGCCCTTCAATAAAGGCTATAATGACGGTGCCGGCAATCCCCCTAATCCCGACGGCCTAATGACGGACTATCTTTGGAAGGATATCCTTACCAAAAGAAAATTGTCTCGGATCATAGAAAATTATGCGCAAGTTGTTGAAGAAGAGGACGAGGAGACCAAGAAGAAGGCCTTAAAGCAAATTTGGCCGCGCTATCATCAGCTCGATTGTGTGGAGAAATTGTTGGCGGATGTGAAAGAAAACGGCGTCGGCAAGCGTTATTTGATTCAGCACAGCGCAGGAAGCGGCAAGTCGAATTCCATCGCATGGCTGGCGCATCAGCTTATCGGACTTGAAAAAGACGGACATCCGATGATCGACTCCGTGCTCGTAGTCACCGATCGGCGCATTCTAGACAAGCAGATTCGCAACACGATCAAGCAGTTCATGCAGGTCAAGAACACCGTTACTTGGGCGGAGCATTCCGGTGACCTTCGCAAAGCCATACAGGACGGCAAACGCATCATAATCTCCACGATCGAAAAGTTTCCGTACATAGTGTCCGAGATCGGGCAGGAACATAAAAATAATAAATTCGCCATTATCATTGACGAGGCTCATTCCGGTCAGAGCGGGCGCAATTCGGCGAATATGAACTTGGCGCTTTCCGGTCTTGCCACGGAAGATGGCGCGGATAACGAAGACAAGATAAACGCCATGATGGAGGGACGCAGGCTTGTTTCTTCCGCAAGCTACTTTGCCTTTACCGCCACGCCGAAGAACAAGACCGAGGAAATGTTCGGAGTCGCCTATGAAGACGGTGGCGAAATCAAGCACCGTCCTTTCCATTCATATACCATGAAGCAGGCGATTCAAGAAGGATTCATTTTGGATGTGCTGCGCAATTATACGACCATTGACAGCTGGTATAAGATCATGAAGACGGTCGAGGATGACCCGATGTTTGATAAGAAGCGTGCGCAAAAGAAATTGCGTGCTTTTGTCGAGGGCAATTCGGACGTTATTGCAAAGAAGGCTGCCATGATGGTGGAACATTTCCACGAGCAAGTCATTGCCAAGAAGAAGGTCGGCGGAAAAGCGCGAGCAATGGTGGTCACCGCCAATATCCCGAGATGTATCGAATACTACTATGCCATCAATAAGTGCCTTGATGAACGGCATAGTCCGTATAAGGCAATAGTTGCCTTTTCGGGCGAGCATAAGTATAACGGGCAAGAACCTGCTTTGACTTCTGCCGCCATGAACGGATTCCCCGATGCAAAAATTCCCAAGGAATTCAAAAAAGAGCCGTATCGGATCTTGATTGTTGCGGACATGTTTCAGACTGGCTTTGACGAGCCGCTTTTGCAGACGATGTATGTGGACAAGCCGCTTTCCGATATCGCCGCCGTTCAAACGCTTTCACGCCTGAACAGAGCCTATCCGGGCAAGGATGAAGTGTATGTGCTGGACTTTGCCAATAAGACATCGGTGATAGAAAGTGCATTCTCGAAATTTTACAGGACTACCATCCTTTCGGGCGAAACGGATCCGAACAAGCTCTATGATTTGATTGCTTTGATGGAGAGTTATCAGGTCTATGACAACGGCGATGTTGAAAAGTTAGTCGATTTGTTCTTGAGCGGTGCAGAGCGCGATAGGCTCGATCCTATCCTTGATGCCTGCACGGCTGTTTATAAGCAGCTTGAGCTTGATGATCAAATCAAATTTAAGAGCGCCGCAAAATCATTTGTGCGCACCTATGGTTTCCTCGGAGCGATCCTTCCTTACGGGAATGTCGATTGGGAAAAACTGTCGATATTCTTGAATTTGTTGATCCCGAAGTTGCCCTCGCCGCGAGGAGAGGACTTTTCCGAAGGCATTCTTCAAACCATCGACCTCAGCAGTTATCGCAATGAGGCTCAGGAAGCTATTGCGATCAAGCTCGAGGATAAGGACGCTGAAATTGCGCCGGTTCCGGCAGGCAAAATCGGTCATATCGTTGAACCGGAGATGGATCTTCTTTCAAGGATAATCTTGGACTTCAACGATATGTTCGGTAACATCGATTGGAATGACGCGGACAACGTTCAACGGCAGATTCTCGCTATTCCGGAGATGGTATCCAAAGATAAGAAATATCAGAATGCCATGAAAAATTCCGACGCGCAGGAAGCCCGCACCGAAAGCGAAAGAGCGTTGCAACAGGTGATTTTCTCTATAATGGCGGACAATATGGAGCTGTTCAAGCAGTTCCAAGACAATCCGTCATTCAAAAAATGGCTTTCCGATCTGGTGTTCAACTTGACATACAACACCGAGGGCAAGGAATATGTAATGCCGCGTAAATGATATGGAAAGCAAAAGACCAGCCCGTTACGAATATTCGCAACGGGCTATTTTCCTTGTATTACAAAATGAACTAGAGATTTTATCGTTCGCAAGCAAGAATTTGAATTCTTTACTAATATGTGCTTTGATGGGTATGGATTATGTGCGATGATCGAATGACGCAAAATGTGATATTTTGTAGAGAGCATAGTTTATCTAAGGATAAATTAATTGGCTTGCACTTTCATGTTAAAAATATTATACTTATTTTACAGATTATTGATTGTGATATGGGATACAGAGAACATGTGAAAACTGTTCGTCAAAATTGAAGTTGAGTCAGAAGATATGTAATGAGTTTTGACGAACATAAGTGCGTGAGGAAATATCGAAAAAAAGTTGTTTCTTAGAGGTGTAAATAATGGCAGAAGCATTGACCGGGATTAATGGCGCTATCATTAAGTGGGCTCGTGAATATTACAATATGTCCCCGATAGATGCAGCTACTTCTCTTGGCGTTGATTTGGAAAAATATTTGGAATGGGAAAGTAGTACAGCCTTCCCAACTTATGCTAAATTAAAGCAGATTAGTAATTTATTTCACAAGCCGTGTGCAGTATTCTTTTTTCCAATTCCGCCAGAATTGCCAAGTATTAAAGGAGATTTGAGAAGTCTCTCTGATTCTGTTGTCAATACTTTAAGCAAGAATGTTGTTCTCCAATTTGAGAAAGCCAAAATGTACCAACTAAATTTGCAAGAGCTTTATGGTAATCGAGATAGTATAATTGCTCGATATCAGAATATTGCATTAGGACGAACGGAATTATGTCAAAAGTTAAGAGAAGAGCTGGAATTTCCAATCAGTGCGCAAAAAGCTAGAAAATCGGATAAAGTTGTTTTTGAAATATTCAGAGAGAAATTTTATAATTTAGGTATCTATGTTTTCAAAGATGCTTTTAGAGATAATAGCATTTCAGGTCTATGCGTAAATGATACAAATTATCCTGTTATAATAATCAATAATGCAATGTCTTTTGCTCGTCAAAATTTTACTCTGTTTCACGAATTGTACCACTTAATCTCTAATACAAGTGGGGTTGAAATAATTCGGGATGAATACTACATGGAATTGAACGAATCACAACGCAGTATAGAAAAAGAATGCGATCGTTTTGCGAATGAATTTTTAGTCCCAACAGATGATTTTAAGATTGAACTAAAAAAACATGATGTTACCGAAAAAAGCATCGCGGAATTGGCTGCTATATATTCCGTAAGCAGGGAAGTTATAATGTATAAATTATATACATTAAAGTTAATTTCAGCTGACGAGTATTCTTCGCTAAAAGAGTATTTTTATGGTGATGCAATTCGTAATAGGCTTAGATCAAGTGACAATAAAAGTAATGGCAATTATTACTTTACGAAACTTACATATTTAGGACAACAATATACAGGTGAGGTTTTTAATCAATATTTTTCTGGAAAACTAGATAGTTATCGTGCTAGTGAAATGCTTTCAAGTAAAGTTGAGCATCTCCCCAAATTAGAATCTACATTTTTCAGGGGGATAAAATAATGCTATATGTGATTGATACTTGCGTCCTGCGAAAATTGTTGGACCATTTCCCTCGTAAAGGGAATTATTTTGAAAGGGTGTGGGATAAATTCGAAAATGGTATAGCTGAAAGGAAGTATGTTTCCGTTGATGAATGTTTCAATGAACTGGAAAAACATTATGATGATAAAAACGAAAATGTGCTATGGCTCAAAAAGTATAAAGGGATGTTCTTAACGCCTAGCAATGAAGAATCTTTAATCATAAAGAGCATATTTACTTCCTCAAAAATGAGAGAAAGTGTACATATTAAAAACATCCTAAACAATAGACCTTCGGCAGATGTGTTTGTGGCAGCTAAGGCAAAAATATTGAAGGCAATTGTCGTTACGGTTGAAGAATATAAACCAAATTCTGCACAGTTACCCAATATATGCGAAAAATTAGGGGTAGAATATATTAATTACGATGATTTTATGGAATTATTAATGCAGGACGAATAGAGTTGACTTTGAAAAACGCATTTTCATAGAATGCTTGGATAGTTTTTAGGAAGGATAGTCGAGAGATAAGCTCTTGCCTATCCTTCCTTAAACAAAGGATATGGAACAGGAAAAGAGTACGGAAGGCATTATAAAGATAAAGAGTTACGGATTTAGTTGGTAATTTTCGGTGAGAGGAAAACGGCGAACAGAGAATATGTGCCGCTTAAAAACGTTGCGGAGAATTATCTGAAATATGTCCTCACCACCGATTACCTGCTGCAAAACCGCAACGGCATCAAACATGTGAACTTGCTCGAGTTCATGAAAAACCGTTCGAACTTCTAACCAACACATCCGAAGGTCTAAATCCGTTTGGAAATATTTAGCCATGATTTCCTGCATATTGGTCACCCGCCGTGAAGGCTCTCGGCGGGTGCGGCTTTTATAGGGTAGTGTGGTTTTTGTCCTACACCGTAATGCGGTTGTTTGTGCAGTAAACTGTCCGTTTTTGTGGGCATCGGCAATGTAAATGAGAACAATCAGGAATGCAGAAAACATTTGACAAATAATCGGTTCGATTTTCTGTTGTTTCACTCCACCAAACCCAACCAAAGTCGAATGGCTTTGGTTGTTTTATTTTCGACAACAGCACTCCGTGGCTGCCGTCACACCCTACGGGCAGAACCTGTGACGGTCACAGCTAACGCTCCGCCATATGCGAGCAAGCTCGCGCTCCGCTATTACGCGGCACTTCGTTTGCTACGAGCCCTGTTGTCCCCACCACAAAATCAGAAAACCGCAAAAAAGTCCACTGTTTAGCAGGAATTTGCGGTTTTATTATTTTCTTGTATAGTTTTCCATTTTTTGGTTTTTTGATATTTTGTGACAGAAAATGTGACATAAAATTATGTGTCGAATAGCTTTGGTTGTTTTTATAAAAAAACTCGGCATAACCGAGTTTTAGGTGGTCGGTAAACGAGTCCCGGCCGTGTTACGATCTTGCCGTAACCTGCTTTTTGATGTTATACATATTAAAACGAGATGTCAAGGGTTTGTTTTTTTGTTGAGTTCCGCAAAATATTGCAATATTTTCAAAGATATTTTATAATTAATCAACAAATTGTATCGGGGGAGTTATGAAAAGCATTAAAGCGGCCGACATTTTCAATGCGGTAGTTGCTTTGCTTTCGGTTATCATCGGCGGAGATCTGGTGTCGAGTGCCGAAAACAAAACGCTTGGTATCGTTTTCCTTACCGTAGCTGCCGTAATGATTGTATTCCTTGCCTGCGTATTCGGTTATCGCATTTATATATCGGATAAGCAGAAGGGCGAGAGCAGAGAGTTGATACTTCGCGGTGCCAAAAGGCATCTCGAATATCTGATGAAACTGGCGCGCAAGAGCGATAAAGCGGCGTCGGCAGTTAGAAAGAACGCATACGGTGACGATTACTGCAAATACGTACTCGACGGCAAAACCGAGGCTGTCGCCGAGGACAAAACAATATCCGACGCAACGAAACTCGAAAAGCGTGTTGCCGCGGTCGGCATTCAGGAAAAAAGGTTGAGTGCCTTGGGTAGCAGAGAAGTTACCGACGCAATAATCGATTGTATCAAAGACGTCGACAAGGTTATGTTGCAGGTCGAGCAGCCGCATATAAGGTACGAACTCGGCAAATACGTTGCCGCTAACGCTTCCGACGTATGGGATAAGGTCAAAGCGCTTGTGGATATGCAAGGTTGGACGGCTGTACTTATGAGGAAGTACTCCCTGATGGAAAAAGCGCTTGCCGCCGCTTGCGAAACAATCGAACAGATTAAGAAAGAACTGCCGTCGGTGGATGTGGTTTTGAACGGCAATAGTTCCGAAAAAGAGATTCCCGACACGTACAACTGTCTGTTGTACGAAACGAGAATTTATCGCCATTATGCTGCGGCACCCAAATACCGCAGAAACAATCTCGAAAAAGCGTTTGTCAACATAAAAAAAGCAGCGGAGTGTATCGACGAACTGAAAAGGCTTGCCCCCGTACTGTCCGAAAAACAAAATCGGGAAGTTCTGAGGACGGAATACGGAGTGGTTTACGGAATAGCCGAACTCTACTACGACATAGCGCGCGACAAAGCAAAAAAAGGATTGTATTCCGACGCCCGTGCCGCAATAACTAAGGCGCTCGAAAAAACGGATTCAATGTGCGATTCGTTCGGACAGCTTGCAGAACTGGACGCACACCGCGCATTGAAAGTCCGCGTGCTCGAAAACAAAATATTCTTTGTTGTGCGCAATCTGTTCAAAGAAACCGATTGTGACGGAGCGGTTAAAGCGGCGTTCGAAAGGTACAAAGGAAGCGACACTTCCGAGACGGAAAACAGACTTGACGAAAATCTTGATTACGTTCTCGGCGTGCTCAATCACAATATTTACGCCGACGAGGCGATAGAAAGTTATCTGCAACAAAGGATTATGCAGGTATACAAAATTGCAGGCAGCAGAATGGGTATAAAATTCGGCGAGCCGCTGACTCACAAGGAGTAATGATATGAAAGCAGTTATCACTGGCGGAGCAATGGGCATAGGATATGCCGCCGCAAAAGCGTTCAGACAAAAAGGGTATGACGTACTGATTATCGATATATGCGAAAGCGGCGCGGAAAGCGCAAAGGAAATAGGCGCCGATTTTGTCAAATGCGACGTATCGGACGCCGCCGCGGTCAAGGCGACCGCAGAAAGCACGGGAAAAGTCGACGTAGTGGTTTGCAATGCGGCGGTTCAGACCGTGTGCGACTGGGACGAGGTCGATTACGACGATTTTCGTAAAATCATCGACGTCAACCTTTGCGGAGCGTTTTACACTGCGCACGCGTTTTCGCGTTATATGAAAAAAGGCGGCAAAATCGTGTTTGTGACGTCCGTTCACGGTGAAAAACCGCGTCTTGACAAGTTCGCATACGACGCGTCGAAAGCCGCAATCGGCATTATGACCAAAGAATGCGCGCTTGCGCTTGCGCCGAAAGGAATTTCCGTGAACGCAGTTGCTCTCGGTGCGACCTATACACCGATGAACAGCATTTTCGATACGGACAAAAAAGCGGAAAAATCCGCCAGAAAGAAAATACCGTTCGGCAGAATATACACCGCGGAAGAAGCGGCGGAAGTTATCGTTGCCGTTACGGGCAAAACATTCGATTACGTTACGGGTGAAATAATAAACGTAGACGGCGGCAGATCGCTTGTCTGAGGTGCGTATGAAAAATATTTTGTCGGATTGCAACATCGTTGACGTTGAAAACGGTTGCAGGATACTTGAAAAGCGCGATATTTGTTTCGAAAAGGGCAAAATCGTGGAGATAACGGAACATAAAGAGGGCAGGACCGACGGGAAAATCATTTCCGCGAACGGTAAATTCGCCGTGCCCGGACTTATCAATCTGCACGTACATCTTTTCGGTACGGGCGCGCCGAGCAAAGTGTTAAGCGGCGGCAAGGCACAGGAAACGTTGCTCAAATTCGTCAAAACCGCATTGGGCAAAAAGGTGCTGGCAATGCTTGTCGGAAGCGCCGCAAAAACGCAACTCAATTCGGGAGTTACGACTCTTCGTTCGGTCGGCGATTTCTGCAACAGCGATATAGCCGTCAAACGCAAAACCGCAGCGGGTAAAGGTGCCGCGCGCGGTTTGAAAATGGTAGTGTCAGGTCCCGCGATTACGGTTTCGGGCGGTCACGGAGCAGGTACGTTTGCGGTTTATGCCGACGACCCCAAAGAACTCGAAAAACTTGTTGACAGAAACGTTGCCGCTGGGTGCGATTTTATAAAAATTTGTGTCACGGGCGGCGTTATGGACGGAAAACGCGGGGAACCCGGCGAACTCAAAATGTCCGCCGAACAGGTCAAAGCCGTTTGCGACAGAGCACACGCCCACGGAATGAAAGTGGCGGCTCATGCGGAAGGAAAGAAAGGTGTTGACATTTCCGCAATGTACGGCGTCGATACAATCGAGCACGGTGCGGTTATGAACCCCGAAAGTATAGAAGCGTTGAAAGCGCGCAAAGGTGCGGTTGTTGCAACATATTCGCCTGCGTTGCCGAACTGGTTGTTGCCGCCTTCCGTAACAAAACTCAACGAGGACAGCAACTACAACACCAAATTGGTTCTGGACGGAATGAAAGTTTGTTCTCGTCAAGCGTATGACGCGGGAGTTGCGGTCGGTATGGGCACGGATTCGTCTTGTCCTTTCTGCACGCAGTACGATTTCTGGCGTGAGGTCGTGTACTTCCACAAAGTAGGCGGTTTTACCCCCGAACAGTCGTTGCGTGTCGCAACGCTCGGCAATGCAGAAATTTTGGGTATGGACAAAATCACGGGTTCGATTGAAGTCGGAAAATCCGCAGACATAATACTTGTCGATTCAAATCCCGTTGACGACCTCACGGTGCTCCGTAATGTCAGAACGGTGATTGCAAGCGGCAGAGTTATCAGAAAACCGTCCGTAAAACGCAATAAAATGATTGAAGAAGAACTCGACACCATAATGAAAGGGCTGTGATATGAACGACTACGAACTCAATTATTCCGAAAGCATAACCGTAAACGACGAAATTATGAATATCCGTGTGCTTGCGCGCAAATGCGGATTGCCCGTAATGCTGTTTCTGCACGGCGGCCCCGGGGTTTGCGACAGGCATTGGGTCATAGAAAAACAGTCGGAACTTGCCGAAAAATTTACAATGGTGTGTTGGGACCAGCGCGGGTCGGGCAAGAGTTACAACAAGAATATCCGCAAACAGCAGCTGACCGTCGACGACTATGTGGAAGACGTAGAGTTTATGCTGGATTATCTTACAGGCAAATTCGGCGTCCGAAAAGTGGTGCTCGAAGGGCACAGCTGGGGTTCGGTGCTCGGCGTTCTTGCCGCTGTGCGTTATCCTGACAAAATTGCCGCATACATAGGGCAGGGGCAGTTCGTGGACGGCTGGAAAAACGAAGAACTTTCGCACCGTTTCTGCGTGGAAGAAGCACAAAAGGCAGGGGAGAAGAAAACCGCCGAAAAACTCAAAGCAAATTCCCCCGTCAAAGGCGAATATCCTTCGCAGAAAGCAATGATGTTGCAACGCGATTGTCTGGTGCGTTACGGCGGGTCGGACTACAACTACCGCGACGGACTTGTCAAATCCTTGTTGCTCCCTCTTCTCAAAACCAAAGAATACACGCTCGGTGACGTTGCGAAATACGCGCGCGGAGCGCTTTATCTGTCCGATTATCTGTGGGGGCAGGTGGTTAACTACCATTTCGGCGAAACGGTGAAAAAACTCGAAGTACCCGTGATAATCACGCAAGGCAAACACGACTACAACACGCCGTCCGAGCTTGCGAAAGAGTGGTTTGACGCGCTTGACGCGCCGTTCAAAAAATGGATTTGGTTTGAAAATTCCGCGCATTCCCCAATCAAGGAAGAAAGCGAAAAATGGGGTCGGGAAGTGGTCGCGGCTCTTGCCGAAATCGGCATAGGCTGAACAAAAATATTACACGGGTAATTTGTTGCTTTTATTCGGTTGACTGCATAAATTCATAGTGCTAAAATCCTCGTTTGGAATAGGGGTACGGAGTCACTATGGATATCGCAAAACAACTTTCGTCCGTATCGGTTACGCTTGTCAACGACGACAAATACAACCACCGCGACGAAAAACCGTTCAACAGATTTTTGCACAAAGTGGCGGCGTTCTGCAAAAAGAACGTCGTTTTGCTTGTTGCAACCGTTGTCGCCGCGATTTCCTGCATTTTCGTTCCGCCCGACGCCGCTTACGCCGACTACTTTGACTGGAAAACGCTTGTCAGTCTGTTCTGTATGCTGGCAGTCATTGCCGCGCTCAGAAACATTATGTTTTTCCGCATTCTGGCAAGAAACATAATCAAAGTCTTCAAAACCACGCGAGCGTCCATAACCGCGCTTGTTTTCATTACATACGTAGCGTCCATGCTGATTGCAAACGACATGGCGCTGATTACGTTTTTGCCGCTCGGAATATTCGTGCTTGCCGCGGAAGACAAACACAAATATATGCCGTTCACGTTCGTTATGCAGACAATCGCCGCAAACCTCGGCGGTATGATTACGCCTTTCGGCAATCCGCAAAACCTCTATCTTTACAACACTTTCAACATTCCGACGGGTGAATTTTTCAAAATAATGGCGATACCGACCGCGATATCGTTGGTTTTGATTGCGCTTTGCTGCGTTTTCGTCAAAAAAGAACCGCTCGTATGCGAAGAACAGCAGATTGCAAAACTCAACGTCAAACGGGCGGTGGTGTATTTTGCGATGTTTGCATACGCAATCGCGATAGTTTTCCGTGCCGTTCCTTACTGGACGGGTTTGCTTGTAATTCCCGTTCTGCTCGTTATGGACAGAAAAGCCCTGAAAGACGTCGATTATGCGCTTCTGCTCACTTTTATGATGTTCTTCGTTTTTTCGGGCAACTTGTCCAGAATTCCCGCCGTAAGCGAATTTTTCGGCGGTTTGCTTGAAAAAAACACCTTGCTTACGGGCGCGTTCTGCTGTCAGTTCATAAGCAACGTTCCGTCGGCTATACTGCTTTCGGGATTTACGGACACCTACGCTCCGTTGCTTGTTGCCGTCAACATAGGCGGTTGCGGAACGCTGATTTCTTCGCTTGCAAGCCTTATCACGTTCAAACAGTTCTGCGCAATCGAACCGAAAAAAGCAGGGAAGTACCTGGTTGTCTATCACGCAATGAGCTTCGGTTTTCTTGCCGTGCTCATACTTTCGTGCGTGTTTATATACTGATTGATTTGTTCGAAAGAACGGATATTTTAGTCCGATTTGAAAATTCGGTAAATTTCGGAAATTTCCGCAAAGCGGTTTTCAAATGTTGCAAAGTTGCCGAACAACAATTTGCAAATATGCAGTCAAGGTGGACGTGTTCAAATTCAATCACGCGCACTCATAACTACGTGTACTCATAATCGTGCACTCGTCACACGCGTACTCATTATAATCAGTTTAGTATCATCTTGCGCGCATAATGCGCGCATTGCGCACGCCTGCGCGACGCGCAATCAATAATCTTTGCGACCTACGATGTAATCGATGTCTGTGTTGAAATAATCGGCGAGCAGCCAGAGACTGCGAATACTCGGTTCTTTTTTGCCGAGCAACCACGCGCTGATGGTGTTCTGTTTGAGCCCGATTTTCTCGGCAAGTCCGACCTGATTGAGATTGTTTTCCTTCATAAGTTCCTTAATTCTGCTTGCAACCTGAACTTGTATCTGCATATCAAACTCCTTTTGATAATTCTAGCACCTTGGTGCTAGAATGTCAAGTCGCGCCATTGCAATGCGCAGGAGTGGGGTATTCGGGAATTGTCGAAATTCAAAATGTGTCGGGGAAGTATGGTGCCGATGTTGATTTGAGATGTGTTTTCTGCTATAATCTCATTAAACGAACCACGGAGATTTTTATGGCTATAATTGTAAATCCTCCCACGATTGATACGGTTGTGCCCGACGCGAGAAAAAAACATAAGATTTTCGGCATTGCCGTCTATTGTTGCATTGCATTGATTGCGGCGTCTTTTATTAGTTTTGCCGCTGTCGGAATTGCCACCGTCACGACAATGGGAAAAATCAATATGTTTTTTGCGATGATACCGTTTTTCGGGTTTGTGCTAGGGGGCGCTTTGCTCAGCGTTTTCAGCACAAAACGTGCAAGACTTGCGGGACTTGTCAATCTCCTCGACAGAGTTGAAAGCTCCGATTACAGCGTTTTGGTGTCGTTGAGCCCCGTTGCGGAAGCCGCATATATGACGCGCACCGCCGAAACGGTCAAGAAATGCGTTGCGCAGGGGTTGCTGCCCGATTACGAAATCGTTGCCGACGTAGTTGTGGCGAAAAAGTCGATTGCCATGTCCGATGCGGATGCAAAAACCGCGTATGACGATTATATCGCGCTTGCCATGCCGAATGCGGCGTATGTCGATATGGTGAGAGACGAGTCAAAACCCGCGTTTTGTCCTTCGTGCGGCGCGCCGACAGGCGACGGCAGCGGGAAATTCTGTCAGTATTGCGGAGCAAAACTCCGTTCGGAATGAGAAAACAACGATATTCAGAGGAACGGCATACCGAATGTGGTATGCCGTTTTCATAAAACCGCAATATATTTTATTTTCTTTCAAAAACCGCATTCAAATTTTTGACAACGACCGTTAAATGGTGTATTATTTGACTATGCAATTTTCAGGCGGAAATGTATCCATAAAAACGGTATTCCGTTTGCCCGCGAGCGCCTCTCACTACGGCGCGGTGTGCGGTGCGGATTTCTGCCGTGAAATCGGCTGTATAGGATAAACAGGGCAGTTTTGCGTGTGCAAACTGCCTTTTTTTGAACGTTCGGAGGTAGTATGAAAAAGGTTGCCGTAATCATGGGCAGCGACAGCGATTTGCCCGTCGTCAGCAAAGCAATGGACACTCTTGCCGCATTCGGAGTGGAGTACGAAGCGCACGTTTATTCCGCGCACCGCACCCCTCTCGAAGCGAAATCTTTTGCGGAAAACGCCGCCCAAAACGGATTTGGCGTAATCATTGCCGCCGCAGGCAAAGCCGCTCACCTTGCGGGAGCTCTTGCCGCTTCAACGGTACTTCCCGTAATCGGCATCCCCGTGAAAAGTTCCACGCTTGACGGACTTGACGCGCTTCTTTCCACGGTTCAGATGCCCGCAGGCATTCCCGTTGCGACAGTTGCAATCGACGGAGCTGCAAACGCCGCTTTGCTTGCCGTTCAGATACTCGCCGTAAGCGAGCCCGAACTCGCCGCCAAACTTGCGGCAAAACGCGAAGCCGACAAAGCCGCGGTTCTCGAAAAAGACAGACAACTCAACGCAAAGTAAGGTGTGATATGGAAAAATCTTTCAGCGAAAGCTATAAAAGCGCAGGCGTAGACATCACGGCAGGTTACAAAGCCGTCGAACTTATGAAGTCGCATATCGCGCGCACAATGACTAGCGGTGCGTTGTCCGATATAGGCGGTTTCGGCGGACTGTTCGAACTCGACCTTACGGGCATCAAAAAACCCGTTCTGGTCAGCGGCACGGACGGCGTGGGTACGAAACTCAAATATGCGTTTATGCTCGACAAGCACGACACAATCGGTATCGACTGCGTCGCCATGTGCGTCAATGACGTCATCTGCTGCGGAGCGAAACCCCTGTTTTTCCTCGATTACATCGCTTGCGGAAAGAACGTTCCCGAGAAAATAGCCGCAATAGTTTCCGGCGTAGCCGAAGGTTGCGTTCAGTCGGGCGCGTCCCTTATCGGCGGAGAAACAGCCGAAATGCCCGGGTTCTATCCCGTCAACGAATACGACCTCGCGGGATTTGCCGTCGGCGTCGTCGACAAAGACAAGATACTCGACAACAGCAAAATGAAGGCAGGCGACGTTGTCATAGCGTTGCCGTCCAGCGGCGTTCACTCCAACGGTTTTTCTCTCGTCCGCAAGGTTTTTGCCGAAAGCGACCTTACCGCACCCCGTGCGGAGCTCGGCGGAAAATCGCTCGGTGAAACGTTGCTTACCCCTACCAAAATATACGTCAAACCCATGCTCGCGCTTTTCGAGGCTGTCACGGTCAAAGCCGTGTCGCACATTACGGGCGGCGGTTTCTACGAAAATATTCCGCGCAGCATTCCCGCAGGACTGGGGGCGAAAATCCGCAAGTCCGACGTCAGAGTGCTTCCCGTGTTTGACCTTATCGCAAAAGAGGGCGGTGTGCCCGAACGCGATATGTTCAACACCTTTAACATGGGCGTTGGCATGAGCGTCGTTGTGGCGAAAGAAGATGCCGACCGCGCGCTCGAAGTGCTCCGCGCAAACGGAGAAGACGCCTATATCGTCGGCGAGATAATCGAGTCCGACGACAAAGTCGTCATTTGCTGAGGTGACCGTGGAAAGAGTACCCGTTGCAGTTCTGGTGTCAGGTGGTGGAACCAATTTGCAGGCTCTCATCGACGCTGAAAAAAGCGGTATTATAAACTCCGCTCACATTGCACTTGTGGTGTCCAATCACAAAGAAGCCTACGCGTTGCAGCGTGCGGAAAAAGCGGGGATTGCGACATTCGTTGCCGAGAAAAAGGACTTTCCGTCGCAGGAAGCGTTCGAAAACGCGATAATCGGCGCGCTTGACAATGCAGGAATAAGACTTATAGTTCTTGCGGGATTTATGAGCATTCTGTCAGAGAAGTTCACTTCGCGCTATGCCGACCGCATTCTGAACGTTCACCCGTCGCTCATTCCGAAGTTCTGCGGAAAAGGGTTCTACGGACTCAAAGTTCACGAAGCCGTACTCGCGGCAGGTGAAAAAGTCACGGGTGCTACGGTGCATTTCGTCAACGAAATACCCGACGGCGGCGAAATAATTTTCCAAAAGGAAGTTGCCGTACACGAAGGCGACACCCCCGAAATCCTGCAAAGGCGGGTTATGGAAGAGGCGGAATGGAAACTTCTTCCCGCGGCTGTGGAAAAAGTTGCAAAAGATTTGATTTGCGAAAATTAATAACAAGACATTAAAACAAGCGTTCGGTTTCCGAAAACCACGAGCAATCGGAAGCCGCGCACAGAATATTACCGAGGACGATATGAGTATTTACGACGTTGAAAAAATCGGAAAACTGCTGAAAGAAAATTCTTATCCCGGGAGAGGCATTGTTCTCGGGAAAACCAAAGACGGCCGTCACGCGGCGTTTGCCTATTTCATTATGGGCAGAAGCGAAAACAGCCGCAACCGTGTGTTCGTGGAGAAAGAGGACGAACTCACGATTTATCCTTTTGACGAAAGCAAAGTCGAAGACCCGTCCCTTATCATTTATTCTCCCGTGCGCAGAGTCTGGAACAAGTGGGTTGTCACCAACGGCGACCAGACGGACACGGTCGTGGACGGACTTCTTGCAGGGGAGAGTTTCGCACTTGCTCTCGAAAAGAGAGAGTTTGAACCCGACGCACCCAACTATACCCCTCGTATCAGCGGCATAATCGACCTTGACGAAGGGTTCACGTATAAGCTGTCCATTCTGAAAAGCGCCGACGAAAAGGGTTCTGCGTGCAACAGATACTGCTATCGCTACGAACCTCTCGACGGACTCGGACATTTCATTCACACGTACAACTGCGACGGTAACCCCATTCCCACTTTTACGGGCGAACCCAGACGCGTGGCAATTCCCTCCGACATCGACACTTTCGCAAACGAAATCTGGAATTCGCTCAATCCCGACAACAAGGTTTCGCTTTACGTCAGTTTCATCGACCTTGCGACCAAACGTCGTACGTCCAGACTTTTCAACAAAAACGTCAAATAACCATTTGCGACAGGAGAATATATGAAAGAATTCGAGTTGAAATACGGTTGCAACCCCAATCAGAAACCTTCCAGAATTTTTATGCAGGACGGAAGCGACCTGCCCATAGAAATCCTGTGCGGACGTCCCGGATACATCAATTTCCTCGACGCGTTCAACAGCTGGCAGCTTGTCAAGGAAATCAAGGAAGCTACGGGACAGTGTGCCGCAACCTCTTTCAAACACGTCAGCCCCACGTCCGCCGCAATCGGCAAAAAACTCAACGACAAACTTAAAAAGGCGTGTTTTGTCGACGACATCGAAGGACTTGACGACAGCCCCATTGCCTGCGCATACGCAAGAGCACGCGGAACGGACAGAATGTCGTCTTTCGGCGATTGGATTGCATTAAGCGACGAATGCGACGCGACCTGCGCTAGAATAATCGCACGCGAAGTTTCCGACGGTATCATCGCTCCGTCCTATTCTCCCGAAGCTCTCGAAATTCTCAAAACCAAAAGAAAGGGCGCATACAACATCGTTAAAATCGACCCGTCTTACGTGCCGCGGGAAATCGAACGCAAACAGGTTTTCGGCATAACGTTCGAGCAGGGCAGAAACAATTTCGCAATCAACCGCGCGCTGCTTGAAAACGTCGTGACCGAAAAACAAATTCCCGACGACGCGGCAACCGACCTTATAATTGCGCTCATCACGCTCAAATACACTCAATCCAACTCCGTGGCATATGCGGTCGACGGACAGGCAATAGGCGTCGGTGCAGGTCAGCAGTCCAGAATACATTGCACACGTCTTGCGGGACAGAAAGCCGATCTCTGGCAACTACGTCAACACGACAAGGTTCTCGGTTTGCAGTTCGCGAACGGAGTAGGCAGACCCGAAAAGAACAACATCATCGACATTTACCTTTCCGACGACGCGGACGACGTGCTTGCGGAAGGCGAATGGCAGAAGTGGTTTGCCGTAAAACCCGACCTATTTACCCGTGAAGAGAAACGCGCATACCTCGACACAATCAAAGGCGTATCCCTTGCCTCCGACGCGTTCTTCCCATTCGACGACAACGTCGTGCGCGCATACAAGAGCGGTGTTTCGTACATTGCGGAACCGGGCGGCTCTGTGCGTGACGACCTCGTCATCGACACTTGCAACAAACTCGGCATTGCAATGGCGTTTACGGGTATGCGTCTCTTCCACCATTGAGCCGAAAGTTCGGTAAGGTAGTGTAATCAACATAAAACAAACTTGAAATATACGAAACAGTCGCATAAAGTCTGAAAATGCAACTTGCCGCAAGTTGATAGTATCGAAATGCGGACGGTTGGAAGGTAACTTTGCGACGAAAAATTGTTGGAATCGGTGAAATATGAAAATTCTCGTAGTAGGTTCTGGCGGACGCGAACACGCAATAATCAAGGCGCTTGCAAAGAGCCCGAAATCCGATAAAATTTACGCGCTTCCCGGAAACGGCGGTATTGCCGCACTTGCGGAGTGTGTGCCGATCGGTGCAAAAGATATTCCCGCCATTGTCGATTTCGCGGTGAAGAATTCCGTGGATTATGCCGTTGTCGCTCCCGACGACCCGCTTGTGCTCGGTGCCGTCGACGCCCTTGAAAACGCGGGTATTCCTTGTTTCGGACCGCGCAAGAACGCCGCTATCATCGAAGGAAGCAAAGCGTTTTCCAAAGAACTGATGAAAAAATACGGCATTCCGACCGCCGCATACGAAACGTTCGACGACGCGGACAAAGCGGTTGAGTACGTGCGCTCCCTGAATGAAGGAAACATCGTCGTAAAAGCCGACGGACTTGCGCTCGGAAAAGGCGTTATCATTGCCGCAAACAAACAGGAAGCCGAAGACGCCGTTCTTTCCATGATGCGCGACAAAGCGTTCGGAGAGAGCGGAAGCAAAGTCGTCATCGAAGAGTTCCTGACCGGCCCCGAAGTTTCCGTCTTGTCCTTTACGGACGGCGAAACAGTTGTGCCCATGGTGTCCAGTATGGACCACAAACGTGCGCTTGACGGTGACCGCGGACTCAATACGGGCGGTATGGGTACGGTTGCACCCAACCCCTATTACACTGCGGAAATCGCAAAAGAGTGCATGGACACCATTTTCCTGCCCACCATTCGCGCAATGAAAGCAGAAGGAAGACCGTTCAAGGGATGTTTGTATTTCGGTCTTATGCTCACCGAAAAAGGTCCGAAGGTCATCGAGTACAACTGCCGCTTCGGCGACCCCGAAACACAGGTTGTACTGCCTTTGCTCGAAAGCGACTTGTTGGAAATTATGCTTGCCTGCACGGAAGAAAGACTGTCGCAGGTTGAAGTGAAGTTTGCGGATAAGTCCGCTTGCTGCGTTGTTATGGCGTCGGAAGGTTATCCCGCAAAATATCTAACGGGCTTCGAAATCACTTTTGCCGACGGAGCGGAAAACGACATCTACGTCGCGGGCGCGAAACTCGAAGATGGCAAACTTCTGACTTCGGGCGGACGCGTACTCGGTGTTGTCGCAACCGCACCCGAACTTTCCGAGGCAGTCAAGAAAGCATACGAGAAAGTTGACAAAGTTTCGTTTGCCAACGCGTTTTACAGACACGATATCGGCGCGCGCGCTCTCGCCGCCGCAAAAGAGGAGTGAATATGGTTTACAGAGTATTCGTCGAAAAGAAACCCGAACTCGCAGCAGAAGCACGCGCTTTGTTTGCCGACGCTACGGGAATGCTCGGTATCCGCGGATTGAACAAGGTAAGAGTGGTCAACCGCTACGATGTCGAAGGCGTGGACGGTGAACTGTTCGAATACGCAAAACGCAACATCTTTTCCGAACCGCAGCTTGACGTGGTTTCGGACGAAATCGCAGAAGACGGTGCAGTTGCGGTGTTCGGTGTCGAACCTTTGCCCGGTCAGTTCGACCAGAGAGCAGACTCCGCCGCGCAGTGTATACAGATTGTTTCCTGCAAGGAAAGACCACTTGTCGCAACGGCTAAAATTTATCTTCTGTACGGCGACATAACAAAATCCGACGTCGAAAAGATAAAGAAGTTTGTCATCAACCCCGTCGAATGCCGCGAAGCGGGTTTCGAACTTCCCGCAACGCTCAAAGCCGAATATGCGGTTCCCACGGAAGTGGAAACTTTGAACGGCTTTATTTCTCTCGACGAAAAGGGACTCGGCGATTTCGTAAAGAAATACGGTCTTGCAATGGACGCGGACGACGTGCGTTTCTGCCGCGATTATTTCGCGTCCGAAAAGCGCGAACCCACGCTTACGGAAATCCGTATGATTGACACATACTGGTCCGACCATTGCCGTCATACCACATTCCTTACGACTATTGACGGCGTCAAGTTCGAAGACCCTGCCGCGGAAGCCGCTTGGAATGAATATCTGAAAGGCAGAGAACAGCTCGGCAGAACACATAAGCCCATCAACCTGATGGACATTGCCACCATTGCGGCAAAACAGCTCCGCAAGGAAGGCAAACTCGACAAACTTGACGAGTCCGAAGAAATCAACGCTTGCACGGTCAAAATCAAAGTCGACGTCGACGGAAAAGACGAAGACTGGCTGTTGCTGTTCAAGAACGAAACGCACAATCACCCCACCGAAATCGAACCTTTCGGCGGTGCCGCTACCTGCATAGGCGGCGCAATCCGCGACCCGCTTTCGGGAAGAGCGTATGTTTATTCCGCTATGCGTGTTACGGGTGCGGGCAATCCTTTGAAACCGCTTTCCGAAACAATGAAAGGAAAACTTCCGCAGAAGAAAATCGTGACGACTGCGGCGGCAGGTTACAGTTCTTACGGCAACCAAATCGGTCTTGCAACGGGAATTGTCGACGAAATTTATCACGAAGGATACGTCGCAAAACGACTTGAAATAGGCGCGGTCACCGGCGCGGCACCCGCACGCAACGTAGTGCGCGAATGTCCCGCTCCCGACGACGTCGTCATACTTCTCGGCGGACGCACGGGACGTGACGGTTGCGGCGGAGCGACGGGAAGTTCCAAGGCGCACAGCACGGAGTCCCTTGCGGCTTGCGGGGCGGAAGTCCAGAAGGGTAACGCTCCCGAAGAACGCAAACTCCAACGTCTTTTCCGCAACAGCGAAGCGTCGCTCATTATCAAACGTTGCAACGACTTCGGCGCAGGCGGTGTGTCCGTGGCGATAGGCGAACTTGCCGACGGACTTGAAATCGACCTTAACGCCGTACCCAAGAAATACGAAGGTCTTGACGGCACCGAACTTGCAATCAGCGAATCGCAGGAAAGAATGGCGGTTGTGGTTGCGCCCGAAAACGTAGAGAAGTTCAAAGCGCTTGCATACGCCGAAAATCTCGAAGCAACCGTTGTTGCCAAGGTTACGGAAGAGCGCAGACTGAAAATGAAATGGAACGGCAAAATCATCGTCGATTTGTCGCGCGATTTTCTCAATTCCAACGGTGCCGAAAAGCACACGACGGCAACGGTCGTCGCTCCCGAAAAACTCGGAAAAGCAATACCTTCCGATTTTGCGGAAGGAATGAAAACGCTTGCCGACGACCTCAACGTTTGTTCCAAACGCGGACTGTCCGAACGCTTTGACAGCACAATAGGAGCGGGCACCGTTCTTATGCCTTTCGGCGGCAAAAACCAGCTCACTCCCATACAGTGCATGGTCAACAAGGTTTCCGTCGAAAAAGGCGAAACAAGCACTTGTTCGCTTATGTCTTGGGGCTTTAACCCTTATTTGAGCGAACAGAGCCCCTTCCGCGGAGCCTATACCGCCGTCGTCGAAAGCGTTGCGAAACTCATCTGCGCAGGTGCCCGTTTCGAGGACGTTTATCTCACTTTCCAGGAGTATTTCGAAAAGCCGATGAACCGTCCCGAACGCTGGGGCAAGCCTCTTGCCGCACTTCTCGGCGCGTACAGAGCGCAACGCGACCTCGGTATCGGCGCGATAGGCGGCAAGGACAGTATGAGCGGCACTTTCGAACATATCGACGTACCGCCAACGCTAGTGTCCTTTGCGGTTACGACCGAGAAAAACGAGAATATTCTTTCCAACGATTTCAAAGCCGCGGGACGTCAGGTGCGCATTATCGAATGTCCTTACGGCGAAGACGGATTGCCCGTTGCGGCTCGTTTCCTCGAAAACGCTGACAAGGTTACCGACCTTATGCGTGCGGGTAAAGTCTATGCTGCGTTTACGCCTACCTACGGCGGCGTTGCGGAAGGCGTACTCAAATCCTGCATGGGCAACGGTTTCGGTTTCGCGTTCGACAAAGAACTTACGCTTGACGACATATTCGGATACAAATACGGTGCGTTCGTCATCGAGTGTTCCGACGACGTCAAGGACGGCAGACTTCTCGGCAAAATCACCGAAGAAAAGCAGTTTGTTTACGGCGCGGAAAAAGTTGCGCTCGGCGCGCTTTCGGAAATTTACGAAAACAAACTGGAACCCGTTTTTGCTTGCAACATCAAGCAGGGTAACGGTATCATTGCTCCCGTATCTTATACCGCGGGTTGCAAGGTCAAACCGTCATACCACATTGCAAAACCCCGCGTGCTCATTCCTGTGTTCCCCGGAACCAACTGCGAATACGACAGTGCGAAAGCCATACGCAGAGCAGGTGCCGAACCGGAAATTTTCGTTGTCAACAACCTGACTGCGGATTCTATCGCGGAGTCCGCGCGCGTGTTTGCCGAAAAGACGGCGAATGCGCAGATAGTGTTTATCCCCGGCGGTTTCTCCGGCGGTGACGAACCCGACGGAAGCGGCAAGTTCATCACGTCCTTCTTCCGCAACGCAAGAGTTGCAGACGCCGTGCGCGAACTGCTTGGACACTGCGACGGTCTTATGGCGGGTATCTGCAACGGTTTCCAGGCGCTCATCAAACTCGGACTTGTCACGCACGGCGACATTGTGGACGCCGACGCGGATTATCCGACGCTTACCTATAACACGATTGCACGTCACCAGTCGCGCATAGTAAGAACGAGAATTTGCTCCAACCTTTCTCCGTGGCTTTCTCTCATGAACGTCGGCGACATCGTCAATGTCCCGATTTCGCACGGTGAGGGCAGATTTATCGCTACGGCAGAGTGGCTCAAACGCCTTGTCGACAACGGACAAATTGCAACGCAGTACGTCGACCTCGACGGCAACCCCTCGTCCGACGTTGCGTTCAACCCCAACAACAGCGATATGGCAATCGAAGGCATAACTTCTCCCGACGGCCGCGTGTTCGGCAAGATGGGACACAGCGAACGTATCGACTGCGGACTTTATAAGAACGTGGTCGGCAATTACGACATCAGAATGTTTGATTCGGCAGTACATTACTTCAAATAATCAGGAGGCATTATGGCAAAATATTTCGAAGAACCTTCAAGAACTTTCAGTGAGTTCCTTTTGATACCCGGATATACCGACGAGAATTGTATTCCCGCGAACGTCAGTTTGCGCACACCTCTCGTCAAATTCAATAAAGGCGAGGAGCCTGCGATTTCTCTGAACATTCCGCTCGTTTCCGCCATAATGCAGTCAGTCAGTAACGACACGCTGGCGATTGCGTTGGCACGCGAAGGCGGTATGTCGTTCATCTACGGCTCGCAGTCCGTCGAAAACGAAGCCGCTATGGTCAGACGCGTGAAAAACTACAAGGCGGGTTTTGTCGTGTCCGACTCCAATCTTACTCCCGACAACACGCTTGCGGACGTTCTCGAACTCGTGCAGAGAAAAGGTCACAACACAATCGCAATCACGCACGACGGAAGTTCCAGCGGCAAGTTGCTCGGTATTGTCACAAGCCGTGACTACCGCGTCAGCAGAATGTCGCCCGACCTCAAAGTCAAAGAGTTTATGACCCCTCTCGAAAAACTCGTAACCGCGCCCATCGGCACCAGCCTTGCGGATGCGAACGATATAATCTGGGAACACAAACTCAACACCATTCCCATCGTATCCGACGAAGGAAACCTTATGTACCTCGTATTCAGAAAGGACTATGCACAGCACAAGGAAAATCCTCTCGAACTGCTTGACGGAAGCAAACGTTATATGGTCGGCGCGGGCATCAACACGCTCGACTATGAAAAGAGAGTTCCCGCACTTGTCGAAGCGGGAGCGGACGTGCTTTGCATAGACTCTTCCGAGGGCTATACAATCTGGCAGAAGAGAACGCTCGATTATATCCGCAAAAATTACGGCGACAGCGTGAAAGTCGGCGCAGGCAACGTTGTTGACCGCGACGGATTCATGTTCCTTGCCGAAGCTGGTGCAGACTTTGTGAAAGTAGGTATCGGCGGTGGTTCCATCTGCATTACCCGTGAACAGAAAGGTATCGGCAGAGGACAGGCAAGCGCGCTTATCGAAGTTGCGGCGGCGCGTAACGAATACTTCGAAAAAACTGGCATTTACATTCCGATTTGCTCGGACGGCGGCATTGTTCACGACTACCACATGACCCTTGCGCTCGCAATGGGTGCGGACTTCCTTATGCTCGGTCGTTACTTTGCGCGTTTCGACGAAAGCCCGACAAACAAACTCAACATCAACGGCAACTATGTCAAAGAGTATTGGGGCGAGGGCAGCAACCGCGCACGTAACTGGCAGCGTTACGACCTCGGCGGCAAATCCGGACTCAGTTTCGAAGAAGGCGTCGACAGCTACGTTCCTTATGCGGGACGTCTCAAAGACAATGTCGAAAAGAGCCTTTACAAGGTGCGTTCCACAATGTGCAACTGCGGTGCGATAACCATCAAACAGTTGCAGGAAACCGCGAAGATGACCGTTGTTTCGGCAACAAGCATAACCGAAGGCGGCGCACACGACGTCATTCAGAAGAACACAAGCTACGTGAACAACAGATAACGTCCGATATTCTGCAAGGAAATTCAAAGGAGAAATATGAACATAATCGACGGCAAACTCGTCAGCGCAAAGACGAGAGACGACATAAAAAGACAGGTTGAGGCTTTGCCTCAGGACAAGTGCGGCAAAATCGGGCTTGCGGTTATACTCGTAGGCGACAACCCCGCAAGTCAGGTGTATGTGCGCAACAAAATCAACGGTTGCGGTGAAGTCGGCATTCAGTCCACACTCGTGAAAATGGACGCGAACTCCACGTTCGACGAAGTTCTCGGCAAAATCCGCGAACTCAACGCAGACCCCGACGTAAACGGTATACTTCTTCAACTTCCCGTTCCCAAACATCTCGACGAGGCGGCGTTGCTCCGTGCTATCGACCCTGCAAAAGACGTGGACGGTTGCCATTTCGTTCAGAAGGGCAAACTGTGGGTAGGCGAACCCGAAGTCATTCCTTGCACGCCTTACGGCGTGATGAAGTTGTTCGAGTACTACGGCATTGAACTCGAAGGCAAGAATGCGGTTGTAATCGGACGTTCCAACCTTGTCGGAAAACCGCTTGCTCAACTGCTTCTCGACAAAAACGCAACGGTCACAATCTGCCACAGCCGCACGAAAAATCTCGGTGAAATCACAAGCAAAGCCGACATAGTTTGCGTAGCGATTGGTGTTGCGAAGTTCCTGAAAGCCGATATGGTAAAAGAAGGCGCGGTTGTAATCGACGTAGGTATGGACCGCGACGAAAACGGCAAACTCTGCGGTGACGTGGACTTTGCGGAAGTCGCACCGAAATGTTCCTACATCACTCCCGTTCCCGGCGGCGTCGGACCTATGACGGTCACAATGCTGTTGCAGAATACGGTCAACGTCTACAAGGTTCAGCACGGACTCAAATAAAGTCGGAAAGCGCGCAAATAGCGCGCTTTTTAATTGTTTGCGTTGACTTGTGTGAACACATATGGTACACTTGTAAACAGAGTTTACAAAGTTTCCGTGAGGTATTTATGAAATTCGGCAAAATAGGTCACGTCGGCATAGTCGTAAAAGATTTGCAGGCGGCAAAAGAGCATTACTCCCGTCTTTTCGGCATTAAGAAATGGTATGAGCTTACTTACGATACGCCCCTCGATATGACGTATCGCGGCGAAAAACGCAACTGCAACGTTACGCTTTACTTCGGCGGAAAAGGGCATACAGTCATCGAACTTATTTATCCGCAAGGCGACGAGAACATATACACGACTTTCCTTGCCAATCACGGAGAGGCAATCCACCACATTCAGTACAACGTAAAGAACCTCGACGAGGCAATCAAACACGTTGAAAAAGAGGGACTGAAAGTGTTGCAGGCGGCAACGTTCAAGAGCGCAGGTGCAACGGTCAAGTACGCTTACGTCGGAAAGAGCGAAAACGACGCTGTTTACGAACTTATCGAAACAACTTTGCCTTTCGGTATGAAAAAGGGCGATATGCCGTTCGAAACGCAGCTTGCCGCGCTTACGGGAAACTACAAACGAGTAAAATAACAGCGGTCTTCCGCATTTGATAACGGAGAATATTATGGACTACAAACTTCTTTTCTCGCCTATGAAGATAGGCACTTGCGAAGTCAAAAACAGAATAGTAATGCCGCCTATGATGGTAGGTTTCGGCAGACCCGACGGTTGTCCCACCGAAATGCTGATGGACTACTACGAAGAACGTGCAATCGGCGGAACGGGTCTTATCATCACCGAAATCACGCGCGTCAACGACGTACACGGTGCCAGCGCATTCAACCAGCTTGCAATGTCGCACGACAGCAACATCGAGCCCATGAAAGAACTGGTGAAGCGCATACACCGTCACGACACCAAACTGTTTGTACAGTTGCATCACCCCGGCAGACAGAACGTAGGCCCCATGGTGCACACCGTACCTCTCACCAATGCGGTTTCCAAAGTTTGTAAGTCTTTCCCGAACCTTATCTTCAAACTTGCTCCGAAGTTTGCGGACAAACTTATTGAAAAAAACCTCATTCCCGCATCCGCAGGTCCTTCCAAATGCGAACCCAGCAAGGTTGCGGGCGGACACGTCAGAGGACTGCGTCACCGCGAAGTCAAACAACTCATTCAACAGTTTATCGACGCGGCGGTGCGTTGCCAGAAAGCAGGTGTTGACGGTGTAGAACTCCACGCTGCACACGGTTATCTGCTGCAACAGTTCCTCAGCCCCAACACCAACAGAAGAACGGACGAATACGGCGGAAGTTTCGAGAACAGAGCGCGTTTTGTCGTTGAAATAATTAAGGGTATAAAAGTCGCTTGCGGCAAGGATTATCCCGTCGTCGTACGTCTTGCCGTCGACGAATGCTATGCCAAAATCGGACAACCCGGAAAAGGTTATGCACTCGATACCGGTGTGAAGTACGCGAAGGCGTTTGTTGAGGCAGGTGCCGACGCAATCGACGTTTCATCCGCCGCATACGATACATACAACTATTGGTTGGAACCTACTTCCTTCGAATGCGGTTGGAGAGCCTATATGGCGGAAGCCGTCAAAAAAGAGGTCACGACAGTACCCATTCTTGCCGCAAACCTCATTCGTTCGCCCGAACAGGCGGAAAGCCAGCTCGAAGCGGGAATTCAGGATTTCGTGTGCCTCGGCAGACCTCACATTGCCGACCCGCATTGGGCAAACAAGGTTAAGGAAGGCAGAAGCAACGAAGTCAAACGTTGCATCAACTGCTTGTACTGCATAGAGAGCATGATGGCAAACGCATACCGCGGTCAGCACGGTTGCTGCACGGTCAATCCCACGCTTGGCGAAGAGAAACGTTTTGCCAATCTCCCCAAAGACGGAAACGGCAGAACGGTGGCAATCGTCGGCGCAGGCCCTGCGGGACTTATGGCGGCAGAAATACTCGGACGTCGCGGTTTCAAGCCCGTTGTCTTTGAAAAAGAAAACGAAAGCGGCGGACAGCTTAACCTTGCAGACAAAGGACCTCACAAAGAGAAAATCAAATGGTGTTCCGTTGACCTCGAAACCAACGCTCGCAAGTATGGTGCGGAAATCCGTTTCGGTACGGAAGCGACGGTTGAAGCAGTCACCGCGCTCAATCCTTGCGCAGTCATCGTTGCAACGGGTGCTGTTGCGGTAAGACCCCGTTCCATCAAAGGTACGGACGGCGCAAACGTCTTTACCACGACTCAGGTTCTCGACGGCACCGTAAAATTCGAGAACAAGAAAATCGCCGTTATCGGTACGGGTATGACCGGTCTTGAAACGGGCGAACTTCTCGCACTCGGCGGCAACAAACTTACGTTTGTCGAAATGGCAAAAACGGTTGCTCCCGGAACTTGGTTCCAGCACATCGACGACGCTATGCCCAAACTTCAAAAAGCGGGCGCAACGTTCCGTCTCAATACAAAGCTCGTGTCGATTGACGACAAAGGCGTGGTGGTCGAAGAAGTCAAGACCAAGAAACAGAGCAGAATTGATTGCGACGCGGTCGTCCTTTCTCTCGGTGCGCGTCCCGTCAACGGTTTTGCAAAGGAAATCGAAGGCAAGGTCAAAAACGTGTTTGTCATCGGCGACGCAAACAAAGTTGGCAGAATCGCAAACGCAACCGCCGCGGCGTACGATGTCGCAATGAACAAAATCAAATAGTTTGTCGGTTTCTCCGAACGCAATCTATCAGATAAATAAAACGAAAAGGCTTGCCAAGTTGCAAGCCTTTTTTGTTGGTGTGAAAATATTTGTCAGCAAATTGAAATTTGGATATTTGTTACATTTCTTTTCGTCCAAGCAGATAATCGGAACTTACATTGAAGAAATCCGCAAGTTTTACGATATAGCTTGCTTTCGGTTCGTTCACGCCGCGCTCCCAGTAGTCAACGGCTTTTTGACTTACTCCGATAGAGTTGCCGAGAGTGCTTTGGGATACGCCTTGTTCAAGTCTTAATTCCTTTATCCTTTCTCCAATAACGCTCATACTCACATTTTAGAAGTAATCTTCTTAATATTATTGACAAAGAAGAAATCTTCTTATATCATAATGTCGAGAAAGGAGGCGGATATGAATAGTGATAAATTGTGCAGATATGCAAAGTGTTTCTTTTATGTTTTCTTTTGCCTAGCTTTTATATTTGTGTTTGCAGTTTCGGTTGCATATGCTTCTATGATTGGCGGGTTGGAAGGATTTAAAATGTTTTCTATAATATTTATAGGCGGAGAGGTTGGCGCGTTTTTTAGCTTTTATTTAACTTTGACGCTGGTTTACATACTTGAAGAACATATCAAAATCAGATATTTTTTTCAAACAATAAACATAAAAAGAATAAATGTAACTGACAAAACTAATAGGGTTGACTGACCAGAATAAAGACAAAAGGCGCATCAACGATGCGCCTTTTGTTTTGAGGGTATTTTGATTTGAACGTTGATTACTTTTTGAGGTCGTTGAGGAATTCTTCGATTTTGTCGAGAGCGGTTTTGATTGCTTCGACGGAGTATGCATAGGAAATTCTGATGAAGTCTTTGCCGCTTTCGCCGAATGCGCCGCCGGGTACGACTGCGACGTTCTTTGCTTCAAGCAGGGCGTATGCGAACTGTTCGCCGTCCATTCCCGTGGATTTGACGCAGGGGAAAGCATAGAACGCGCCTCTGGGTTCAAAGCAGGTGAGTCCGAGTGCATTGAGTCTATCGACGAGATATCTTCTTCTTTCGTCGTACTTGGAACGCATATGTTTCACTTCCGCAAAATCGTTTTCGAAAGAATCTTCGAGCGCTGCAAGTGCGGCGTATTGTGCGGCGGTAGGAGCGCACATAATTCCGTATTGGTGAATTTTGTACACAACGTCGATAATCTCTTTGGGTGCGCAGATGTAACCCAATCTCCAACCCGTCATTGCGAATGCTTTGGAGAAGCCACTGAGAACGATTGTGCGTTCACGCATATTGCCGAGAGAGGCTATCGACGTGAATTTCAGTCCGTTGTAGACCAGTTCGCCGTAGATTTCGTCGGAGAAAACGATGAGGTTGTTTTCTTCGATAATCGGAACGAGCGCTTCGAGGTCGCTCTTTTCCATAATGCCGCCCGTGGGATTGTTGGGGAAAGCTATGAGCACGCCCTTGGTTTTGGGGGTGATTGCTTTTTTCAGTTCGTCGGCGGTGAGTTTGAATTCGTCTTCGATGTAGCATTTTACGCTTACGGGGGTTGCGCCGGTCAGCGAAACCAGGGGAGCGTAGCAGACGAAGCAAGGTTCGGGAATGAGAATTTCGTCGCCGGGAGCGCAAATCGCTCTGAATGCCGCATCAATACCTTCGGAAGCACCGACGGTGATTATTATTTCGCTTGCGGGGTCGTAGTGCACGCCGATAAAGCCGTCGAGATACTTGCTGATTGCTTTTCGGAGTTCCATAAGTCCTGCGTTGGCGGTGTACTGGGTTTTGCCTTGCAGTATGCTGTCGATACCGGCCTGACTGAACTTTTGGGGCGTGATAAAGTCGGGTTCGCCGACACCCAGCGATATGCAATCCTTTCTCGTTGCGGCGATTTCAAAGAATTTTCTGATGCCCGAGGGCTTCATATCTCTTGCGACGGGGTTCAAAATTTTGTTGTAATCAATCATACTTCCACCTTACTCCTGCAACTTTTATTGCAAATTATGTAACAATTTTACCATTAATTGATTAACATTTCAACCATTTTTTTGAATTTTTCACAATATGTAGTGTTATAATGTTGCTGACGGTTAAAACAGGGCACTTGCGGCAACAATTTTTTGTATGCGGCTTCAAGGTTATGGCTTGCTTGAACTTGTCGGCATAGTGTGATAATATAAATAATAACGAGGTGTTTTATGAGAAAAATGATTTCGATAATAGGCGACAGCTATATTGAACCCGACGGCGAAAAATACAAAGCCGCTTTCAGCATGGGAAAAGCGCTTGTCGACAACGGATACAGAGTTGCGTCGGGCGGTCTCGGCGGAGTTATGGACGCTGCGTTCAAGGGCGCAAAATCGTCGAAGTTTTACCGTGAAGGCGACACTGTTGCAATTCTTCCCATGTTTGACAGAAAACTTGCGAGCGACGCCGCGGATATAGTGGTCGCAACAGGACTCGACGTGTACAGAAACGTTATCGTAGCCAATTCCGACGCCGTAATAGCCATAGGAGGCGGTGCGGGGACTCTTGCCGAGCTCAGCAACGCATGGCCGCTCAAACGGCTTATGATAGCGTTCAGCAACGTTGACGGGTGGAGCGCAAAGGTTGCCGATACAAGGCTTGACCACCGTATTCGCTATCCGCAAATCGAAGAGGACAGAGTGTTTGGCGTAACAACGGCAGACGAAGCCATCGCGATACTCGAAAAGTATCTAAATCTTTACACCGACACCCATACGGGCATCAAAAAGAACGACTGACAGTCAAAACGGTCAATCAAAAGCAACGGCAAATACCGTTGCTTTTTAATTTTGAAAATGCAATTTATTTGACGTGGAGTTTGCGCTGGTGCAGGATAATTGAGTGTCAATAAAGAAATCCCGACAAAGAAAAAAAGCACAACTTCCGTTGTGCTTCGTTCATGGTCTGGGTGAGAAGATTTGTAGCGCGTGCTATACGCGCGTAATAGCGATTGCAGGGCAATCTGTTTTGCGGACATTGTTCCGCAATGCCCGAATCGCGTAACGTCTTGTCATTGTCTTCTTACCCTGACAAAGAAAAAAGCACAACTTCCGTTGTGCTTCGTTCGTGGTCTGGGTGAGAAGATTTGAACTTCCGGCCTCTTGAACCCCATTCAAGCGCGCTACCAAGCTGCGCCACACCCAGTTGCGGGTAATTCCCGATTGCTGGATTATTATATAGCAACCTGAAAAATTTTGCAACTCTTTTCAGCGGCTTTTTACTCTTTTTCTTTTTTTCTCGTGTAGTAGGTGACGGCGAATATCACGCTGCCTGCCACCATAACCAGAACGGCGAGCACAATTGACACAATTTGTACCGTTGTGAGCCCTTCGAGCTTGACCTGATTTTTGAGTACGTATCCGCTTACACCGTCTACCGTAATGTAGTAATAGTCGCCGTTTTCTTCGAGGATTTCCATTCTGGTGCCGTCGACTACTTCCACGACTACGTCCGAAGTGCTGTCGGGAAGAGAGTAGATGTTGACAACGCCGCCCGCTCTGTCGGCGACGGCTCTGCAATATACCTTTTCTTTTTCGGGTACGATTTCGACGTATTTTTCAAGGTCGGCTCGTTTTGCAAAATATGTTTTGCCGTCATATTCCACGCGTGCCCAAGTGTTGTTGTCAAGTCCTGCCGCTCCGTCGAGTAAGGTCAGCGTAACGTTTTCGCTCATTGAAAGCGTGGTTTCACACATAGGATATGTGGTGAGCGGCGCACCCGCTTTGAGAACGTATTTTTCGTTGACGGGAGTAGGCTCCGCCGCTTGCAGGGCGGTGGTTTCGACATAACCGAATTGACCTTGAGAATAGATGTACGTGTAACCCTCTACGGTTGACGCGTCCTTGAATACGAGAACTTTCGTTTGTGCCGCAAGCGCGCTCAACGTGTCGAAGCGGTCGGGTTGTCCGAACATGTAAGTGTCAGCGGTGACCGACGCGAATTCCATGGCGGGATTGACGCCGAGTACGGGTGCGGGAACGGGTTGGAAAGAGTCTTTGTCTACTGCGCCTACGTCGATTTTGCCGACAAAGCAGGACTCGGACGCAAAGTAAGCGTAAGATCCTTGCAAAGTAAGCGAAACGGGCGCGGGCGAGAGAATGTCGGAGTCAAGGTTGGTGACGGTGTCTTCCGTTACGGAAGAGGGCATATTCTTGTAGGACACGATTTTGTCACTTTCGGGATAAACCGCATAAAGGTTGCCCGCATAGTCAACCGCAATATCCGTTGCCGCGGAGAAATCGCAAGCGCGGAAAGGAAGTTTCTCTTTGCCGTCGGACGTCAGCGTGTAAATTCCCGTACGCGACATAACGTAGATAATTCCGCTGTCTTCGGCGTTTGTCATAGCGACTGCTTCGGAGAGAGTGGCTACGGGCATAAGTGTGCCGCCGACAAGTACGTTAAGCGAGTCGGACGTAAGCACGTAAAGGAATTCGCCGAGGGACAGAATATCGCGGACTTCTGCGGTTACGTTCAGGAGTTTGGTTGCAACGGAACTTTCAACCGAATATACGGCGTGTTCGGACGCAACGTAAAGTCCTTTTGAGGACGCTGTAAGTTTTACGGGTGAGTCGCCGTCTATGGATATATAAGACGTTTCGCCGTTCTTCACGTATGCGATACGGTTGTTCGCCGAGTCTGCGATAATCATGCTGTCTTCGTGGAAAATAACGTCGGTCGGAGTGTCAAGCATACCGTCACCGTCGCCGCGCATGGCAAGCGTTTCGGTGAGTTCGACTGTCAAAGCCTGAAAGTCGTAAGTGTAAACGTCAACTCCGCCGTTGTCATTGGGTACGTACAGTTTGTTGCCGTATGACGCAAAAGGCGATTTGAAAGCGCATTTTACTGCGGGAATATCGAGTGCCGTTCCGTCGGATTTGCGTATTGCGTAAATTTCGGAGTTTTCTCCGATGAACATATATTCGCCGGCGTTGGTAACTCTGTAAGGCGAAAACAGGGTAGGAACGGAAAGCGACGAAGTGCCTTCGTTTACGTTGTAGACAATGTATTCGCGCGAACCGTAATAGCTTGAAAAGATGTAAAGCGTCATATTGTCCGACGCAAAGACGTTTGTGCCTTTGACCGCCTCGTCGGTGACGTTCTCTTTTACGGGTGTAAGATTGCTGTTGTAAACGGTAAGTGCGGAGTCGGATTTTGCGTAAAAATAACGCGAGTCGGACGTTATGTAAGAGATGTTTGCGGGAGTGTCGAGAGTGGCGGGAACAAGTTCGGGCGCAGACGCCGCCATGTCGACTTTGCAGTACTGTTTGGTGTCGTTGCCGTATTCGATAAGCAGGGTTGTGCCCGCAATCCATATGCCCGAAACGTCGGATTTGTCCGCAAGGGAAAGATGGAAACTTTTCGCGCCGACGGCAGTGCCTTTGACGACGATGTTGGATTTTGCGGAATCGAACACGGCGATGTGATATTCGCCTGCCGCAACGTATTGCGCACGGTCGACGGGGAAGAATTCGTCGGTGGGATATTCGGTGTCGAAATTATCGGCAAAAGCGACCCCGCAAGTCAGCGCGAGCGTCAGAAAAAGTATGCAAACAAGAATTGCTGCGAGCGGAAACACTACCGCAAATTTCGACAAAATTTTCATAAAGTTATTATAACTTAAAGCTATTGACTCGTCAACAATATGAATATTTCTTGAAATAGATGGGATTTTATGGTAGAATTATAACAAGGTAAAAGAAATGGCAAACAAAAAGTTCTACTATCACGGAAAAAACACCAACCGTACGGAAAACAACTCCGCGGAAAATACTCAGGCAGTCAAGAAACAGCCGCAGAACAAAAAGGGCGGACAGAATGCCGCAAAACAGCAGAAACCTCAGTCTGCTCCCACGCGTTATCCCAAAGAAAAACTTGCGATAACTCTTTCGGAACTCGGAATAAACGAGAATTTGTCGACGTTGCTCGGCAAAAACAAGATAGCAAATGCGGGTGACCTCGTGCGCAGAACGGAAAAGGATATGTTCCGCATTCAGGGGTTCAACAAAAAAATGTTGTTCGAGTTGCGCGACGCCTTGAAAGCCAAGGGCATGGAATTTGTGCCCGAAGCAAAACCCGTTCATAAGCCTGCGGAAACCGCAGACAATCAACAGGCAGCCGACCAGCGTAAACGCCAGAAATTCGCGACGGCGGAAAACGGCACGAAAGCCGCCGAACAACCGCGCGCACAGCGTGACCGTCAGGCACCGCAACGTGACAGAAAAGAGCGCGACGAGAAGCCTAAAAAGCTCACCGAACCGCTGCCCGTCGAAGAGTGGCGCAAGATACAAAAAAGCGGAAAATGGGGTTTTTACGACGGATTTAAGACGGTAATCCCCGCAATGTACGACGAAGTGTTCTGTTTCAAGGACGGGCTTGCTTCCGTCGAACTCGAAGAAAAGTGCGGTTATATCAACCCCGCAAACGAGATTATCATACCTTTTGAATACGAAACCGCAATGAGTTTTTCCGAAGGGTACGCAAGCGTCGTCAAGGACGGCAAATGCGGTTATATCAACAAACAAAACGAAGTTATAATTCCTTTCATTTACGATGCGGCAACTCCTTTTGAAGATGGTGAAGCCAAGGTAAAGAAAGACGGAAAGTGGGGTACGATATTGCCCGACGGTTCCGTAAAATGGATTTGAAAATCGGGGAAAATCAATGGTCAGAAAGGCGACGGGCATTTCCATAGTTTTGTCTTTCGCCCTGTGTCTTCTACTCACGGTCTGCTTGCTTTTGCCGACACAGGCGGCTTTTGCCGCGCTTCCCGACAGCTATACCGACGCCGTACAAGACGGCGCAGACTGGTATTTCGGCGAGGATTATCTCAACGTTTCCGCACTCAGAGAGCTTGTGAACAGTTGGAAGTCTTCCGCCGATTTTGATTTTTCGGTACTTGAAAACGACCCTGTTGTCATTGCCGTCATTGATACCGGAATAAACGAAACCCACGATATTTTCGGTTCGGTAACTTCGTCCGACGGAACGGTTTACGAAGACGTGCTGTTCAGAGACGCAGACGGCACGCTTATTTGTAAAAACACTATCGACGACAATTCCAATGTTTCGGACGGCGCGGAGAAAGACGGACACGGAACTCACGTGTCGGGTATTATTGCCGCGCTTATTCACGCTCTCGACCTAGAAAAGTATATCAAAATAATGCCTATTAAAGCGGGCGAATACCGTTCGTCGGGAAGTATTTTCGGCGGTAAGGCAAACTATTTTACTGCGGACGACATCAGAGAAGGTATAGAATTCGCGCTTGCAAACGGAGCGGATATAGTCAATATGTCGCTTGCCGCCGATATTTCGTCTATGGGTGCGGCAGATAAATCCGAGTGGGTAAATCTCGTGACGGACGCGGACGCTGAAAAAGCCTTGTTTGTTGCTGCGGCAGGAAATTCGGGTACGGATTCGTCAAAAAAAGAGTATTATCCGGGAGCCAGCCCCAACGTTGTTGGCGTTATGAACCAATCCAAAAACGTCAACGGGAAAAGCACGTTGTATTCTTCCTCCAATTATGGCGCGGCATACGATATTTGCGCGCCCGGTTATAGCGTAATCAGTGCTGACGGTGCGGAAGGTGCAGTCGATACTGGATACAGGGTATTAAGCGGTACAAGTATGTCGTCGCCCGTAGTTGCCTTTGCCGCGGCTCTCCTCGAATTGAAATACACGGCATCGCCCGATGAGGGATTTCCCGTAACCCCCGATAATATTCGCGGCGCGCTCCGAGTACATACTGCGGACTTTATCACCAAGAGCGGCTGCAATTTGCCCGTGCTGGATTTGCCGTCGCTTGTGGGGACGGATTACCGTTACGACGACAAATACGGCGTTTTCGTTTTGCCGAATCAACTTGCCGTAACATCTTCGGCGGACACGGTGTATACGGGAGAAAACGTGGAGCTGTCGCTTTCGACAGTTTTGCCCGAAAACGCGTATGCGGACTTTTTTGTTTATGAATGGACGTATTCCGTCGACGGAAAGTCGTTTACGGCATACGGCAAGCAGATAACAAAAAGTATAGAAGTGTTTACAAATTCCGACCTTGTTTTCAGACTTGACATAAAACTTCCGACCACTCACGAAATAGTCGGCAGTGCGGTGAAAACAGTCAAGGTCGAATACTTTGTACCGTCTGTGTCAAATTCTACCGTCCTATGTGACGCGGAAGTCAATGAGGAAGGCGGTTTCGATTCGGTCTACGGCGAGGGCGTAACGTTCAGTCTTGACAAGGAGAATTACACGTCGCCGAACAGCGTTTACGTGTGGTACGTAAACGGCAAACTTATTTCGCGTTCGCATGAATTCGTTTTCAATCCGCCGACAACGGGAACTTACACTATTACACTCACCGTCGACGGAAACACCGCAGGACGTGCAACTGTTCTCAACGTCTACAAGTTTGACAGAGGCGACACGATGAACGCCGCGGAAATAGCGGGTTATACCGTGCTCGGAGTAACGGCGTTTGCCTTGGTTGTTTTCGCCGTGGTGATGACCGTTAAATACACAAAGAAGAAGATTTCAAAAGAGTAGTATTTACGCAAAACGCACGCAAAAACGCGCCTTTGGGCGCGTTTTCTTTACATTAAAAAGCCGCCCCGAAAGGGCGGTTGCATTTTCGGTTGAAAAATTATTCGGCTTTGAGTGCGTCCAGTGCGCGGCAGAGAGTCGCTTTCTTGCGGGATGCGGTGTTCTTGTGATACACGCCGTCGGATGCAGCTCTGTCGATGATAGAGACGGTCTCGGGAAGCAGTTGTTCGGCAAGTGCGACGTCTTTTGCTTCGATTGCGGCGTTGTATTTCTTAATCGCATTCTTCACGCGGGATTTCTTTGCGACGTTTTCTTCGTTTCTTCTTTTGGAAACCAAGACTCTTTTTTTAGCGGACTTAATATTAGGCATATTCTTCTCCTCGTACTTCGTACTGATTAAATATCTAGGTAATATTATCACATTGTTTGTTTTGTTGCAACTCTTTTGACATTGTTTTTTTGCCAAAAGGGCATAATAAATGCGTGAAAGACTTTGATTTCGTAACCGATATGGCAATAGACGCTCTCGAAAAGCATTCTTTGGCGCAAATGGCGGAAGCAAAGGAGCTCTCTTACGGCATAACGCGGCGCGTCGTCAATTTGAAAAACGCCGAACTTGCAAAAAAAATAGGCAGGGAAAGGGGCGTTTACGTGACCTTCGATTGTCCTGCTTCGTCGCTTGACAAGGAAAGAGCGGTCAGAACATTGCAAAACTACATCGCAAACGCTCTCGTTGAGTGTGTGGGAATAATGGGGCGACGTTCAACCGTGCTTGCCGTGGGGCTCGGAAACGGCGGAATTTCCGCCGACTCATTGGGTACCAAAACCGTGGATATGCTGCGCGTATCGCCGACGGAGGATGCGAAAAGACAGAAAACGAAAAGTCGTCTGTGCGCTTTGGTGACGGGTGTCGAAGGCAAAACGGGCATAAAGACCGCCGACACCGTGGAAGGAATTTGCGACAAACTCCGTGCGTCATGTGTCATTGTGGTGGACTCGCTTGCGACATCGTCGCCCGCTAGGCTCGGGACGTCTTTTCAGATAACCACGGCGGGAATTGCTCCGGGGAGCGGAGTCGGCACGGACAAAGCCAGAATAGACAAAAACACGCTAGGCGTACCCGTCGTGGCGGTCGGTGTTCCTCTTGTGCTTTCCATGCGCACCGTGCTCAAAAATTTTGCGGAAGATTACGCGGAAATATTGGGTTGCGAGGGCAACGAATTCAAACTTCGGGAACTTATGGTAGATAAAGGACTTACGCAACTTGTCGTAGCACCCAAAGAAATAGGGTATTATGCAGAATGCGCGGCGGCGATTGTCGCGGGAGCAATCAACAACGCATTCGGAGAATAGGCAATGGAAATGTAATCCTCAAACAAAGGAACATTTAAGTGCAATGCCGTTTGATTGACAGAGAGTTTATGCAAAATCAAGCCGATGTAAAATGTCGGTTGAAAAGTTTTTACGGAGCGGTGTTTTGTTCGGAAAAATAGCGCGCGGCATAACCCAATTGAAGTTTGTCAAGCAACCATTGATATTTTGCCGTTTCGTTTACGCCCGTGAAAGAAAATCGGACTTTGCTGAGTTCGGAATTGTCTTTTTGCACGCATCTGTCGCACTTGTTTCCGCAACTGCAAAAATTGCAATCCGATTGGTTAGAATGCAGAAAACAACACACTCTGTCAACGGTTCTGCCGTTTCCGTCGTCGGTAAAAGAACAGTTCGTTATGCTTTTTATCAGCTCCGCGTTGTAGATGTAATGCGAGCACCCGAGGAGCACGTTTTTGATGCCTTTGTACGGCAAAAGACTGCGTTCGAGGTATTCTCTCAACGGTTCGGCGTCGTAGCGTGTTTTGCTTTTGAACGCAAGCGAAGCGCGTATTTCCGTTAGTACGGCAAGTTCGCGTGTGTCGGCTACGTGAAATCCTTTTTCCTGCGCTTTAAGTCCGCCGAGCGTAAGAGGTGTGCCCAGAACGAGCGTTTCCGACGGGTCGTAAAGAGAAAGTTCGGGACGGAGAGTAAACGCTTCCTGCGGTTCCGTTGTTACCGACGCCGTGTTGCATCCGAACACCGTTATATCGCAATTTGCGTTCAGGATTTTGCGTGCATTGGCAACCGCCGCATATACTTCTTCCTTGCTTTTGCTGCCGAACGGCATCCGCGCGTTGTCCGCCAGATAGAAAAAAGAGCACCCCGTAAGCCGCGCTCTCAGAAGGGACAGCGTTGTCAGTCCGCCGATGCCGCTGTCGTACACTCCGATAGTTACACCCATATTCACAACATATTCACGTCATACGCCGTATATTCGTTTTTCGCGCGGAAATTTGCCTTTCGGGTAATATTTTGCTTGCGTTGAAAGTTGTTTTATTGTATTATTGTTAAGAAAAATCATTATGAGGTATATATATGAAGACTTTTGCAACTGATTTTATCCGCAACGTCGCTCTTATCGGTCACTCCGGAGAGGGCAAAACCTCTCTCGCCGAAGCGATGCTTTTCGAGACCAAAACCATCGACCGTCTCGGTAAGGTTGATGACGGTTCCGCCACGATGGACTTCGACGACGAAGAAATAAAACGCAAGATATCCATCAGCATGGCACTCGGCTATGCCATTCACAAAGGAACCAAAATCAATATCCTCGACGTTCCCGGTTTCTTCGACTTCGAAGGTGAAATGGTTGCCGCACTCAAAGCCGCCGACAGCGCTATCGTCGTGACCAGCGCGTCCGGTTCTCTTACCGTCGGCACCGAAAAGGCTCTCGAAATGTGCCTGGAAAAATCCGTTCCCGCTTTCATTTTCGTAAACGCGGTCAACAAAGAAAACTCCGACTTCATGGGCACTGTCGACGCAATCACCGCGAAGTACTCCAAAGTCGTTCCTATCGAACTTCCCATTATGGAAGGCGGCAAAATGGTAGGTTATGTCGACGTGTTTACCGGTGAAGGTTTTGCTCTTGACGGCAAGTCTATGGCAGTTCCCGCGGCGCTCGAAGCAAAAGCCGGCGAATACAAAGACAAACTCATGGAAATGGTCGCCGAAACCGACGAAGAACTCATGATGAAGTTCTTTGACGGCGAAGCGTTCACCGCAGAGGAAATTCAGAAGGGCGTTCACGTTGCAATCGCAAACGACACTTTCGTTCCTCTTATGGCAGGCAATGCAACCACTTCCACCAGAGTGGGCGGACTGCTTGACAAAATCGTCGACCTTCTTCCTTCTCCCGCAAAAGCAAAGAAAGCAAAAGCGACCAAAGACGGCGCAGTCATCGAAGTTGCATGCGATTCTTCCGCACCTTTCTCCGCACAAGTCTTCAAATCCATAGTTGACCCGTACGTCGGCAAACTGCTCATTCTCAAAGTCATGAGCGGCAAACTGCAAAGCGGCGACACCGTTTACAACAACACCGCGGAAAAACCCGAAAAAGTCGGTACCATTTACGTTCTCAAAGGCAAGAAGCAGGAACCTGTCGACTTCCTCGAAGCAGGCGACATCGGCGCACTTGCAAAACTCGTTTACACCAACACCAACGACACTTTGTCCGCACCCGACAACAAAATCGATTTCGAGAAAATCGACTTCCCGAAGCCCGTCATCTCTTACGCTGTCAAAGCCGCGAAAGACGAAGAAAAAGTCATTCAGGGACTCATCAAGATGCAGGACGAAGACGCGACCTTCAAGGTTGAGAAGAACATCGAAACGGGTGACGTTCTCATCAGCGGTCTCGGCGAGGCGCAACTTGACATAATGTGCAAACGCGTCAAGAACAAACTCGGTCTGGACATCAGCTGGGTCGAACCTAGAGTTGCATACCGCGAAACCATCAGAAAGACCGCGGAAGCCGAAGGCAAACACAAGAAACAGTCCGGTGGCGCAGGTCAGTACGGCGACGTATTCATCAAGTTCGAACCCGGTGCCGAAGACGGTGAATTCGAATTCGTCGACGCAATCGTTGGCGGCGCAGTTCCTCGTCAGTTCATTCCCGCAGTCGAAAAAGGTCTGCGCGAAGCAATCAAGAAAGGCGTTCTCGCAGGTTACCCCATGGTCAACATCAAAGCAACGCTTTACGACGGAAAATATCACCCCGTCGACAGTAAGGAAATCGCGTTCATCACCGCCGCGAAACTCTCTTATCAGGAAGGTTGCTCCAAGGCGTCTCCTTGCTTCCTCGAACCTATCATGGAAGCAAAAATCACCGTCCCCGACGAATATCTCGGCGATATCCTCGGCGATATGAACAAACGTCGCGGTCGTATTCTCGGAACCGACATCGCAGAAGGCGGCAAGCAGATTATCACGGCGGAAGTTCCTCAGGCTGAAATGTTCCGTTACGCAACCGACCTGCGCAGTATGACTCAGGGCAGAGGCAAGTTCACTATGGAACTTATCCGTTACGACGAAGTGCCCGGAAGCGCAAACGCGAAGATTATCGAAGACGCGAAGAAACGCGAAGAAGAAGCGAAGAAGTAATCGCCCGATAAATCAAACACAACGAAAGCCACCCGAGAGGGTGGCTTTTTTTGCAGTTTGAAAATCGCAAGTAAATTATCTTGATTATCTAAATCAGCTAATCGGCTAAATCCTATAAATTGGTTAAATCAGTTCTTGCCGACGAGTTGGGGAATTTCGCGTTCGATGAGCAGACCGAAACGGAGGTCGACTTTTTCGGCAAGGGAAACTTCTATGCAGGATTTGCAGAAGTCGACTGCTGCTTGCGCGGCTTTTTCCATGGTCATTCCGCTGAGAAGTTTGCCGATGAATGCGGAGGACAGGCAGTCGCCCGCGCCGTGAATGTATGCGGGGAAGTGTTCGTTCATCTGGAAGGAAATCTTGTCGCCGTTGAGCGTAGCCGTGCCTTGTTTGCCGTCCATGACTATTCCCGACAGCAGTATCTTCTTATAGCCGTTGTGGCGCAGTATGTTGAGTATCATTCGCGCGTTGGCTTCGTTGGGTTCGAGATACATGTCAAGTCCCGCAAGCATTCTGCATTCGGTGAAGTTTGGCATGACGATGTCCGCAAGGCGGCAGAGTTCGAAAATTCTGTCACGGTATTTGTCGTCGAAGATTTTGTACAGACTGCCGTTTTCCGCCATAGCGGGGTCGATTGCAATCAAAGCGCCTTTGGATTTCATATCCTTTGCGATTTGGATTGTGGCTTCGACCGTGTCCATAGAGCCGAGAAATCCCGTGTAAAGGCAATCGAATTTGATGCCGAGTTTGTTCCAATGCTCGTACGAAGGGAGCATGTTGGAATACAAGTCGGTGAAAGTAAAACCTTCGATGCCGTAAGTCTGCGTGGAAAGCAGCGCGGTGGGAAGACCTACTGCGTCGTGTCCGCAAGCGCAGAGAATGGGAAGAGCCGCCGTAAGAGAACAGCGACCGACGGAAGAGTAGTCCTGAATAGTCAAAATTCTTTTATCCATACCAATATTTTAACACACGTGTATGGATTAATCAATACCAAAGGTGTAAGGATTTGTGAAAAAAGTGTATAAAAGCAAGGCAAAACGTCGAGCCGCAATGATTGACAAGGACGGCAATTATTTTCCTTGCAAAAAGCGGGATTTGGTGATATACTACAAAGGCTACGCTAGACGGGGAGCCGGCGGTGCCCTGTAAACTGCAATCCGCCATAGCAGTGTCGAGCGCCGACCGAGGCTTTTCTTATGGAAGGCCGCGCCGTATAAGGAGCGTTGATAGCAAGGTCCCGTGCAACTGCATACTGTGAACCGTGTCAGGGCTTGACCGCAGCAGCACTAAGCAGGCGTTGCCGTGTGCCACGGGGAAACTTTGAAGGAGCCACCTGTACGGTTTCCGCTTCGGTTTGAACTGTCGGAGTCGGTGCGTAGCAATCAAAACGCCGTGCGAAAAGCGCGGCGTTTTGATTTTGCGAAAATGCGTATTTTTCAGTCATTGTCAGCAATTTTCTTTGAAATTTACAGTGAAATGCATCTGAAAAATTGCGCGCAGATTTCTAAGAAATTTACGCGGAAATTTGTCTTATATTTTTATGTTGTTGTAGTGAAAATTTAATCTGCCATCGCCACCGCGATGTCATTTTTTTTCGCTTCGATTGTGCAAACGAAAGGCATTGAAATATTGTAGTCCGAATGATTGTTAAAATATGAAAAAGCAGAAGTGACAACTAAAAAGAGCAACCGAAAGGCAGCTGGAAAAAGTTTCACAAAAAAAACACGGGTTTGACGCAATCCCGTGTTTTTTAGTCTAATTTGTGTATTTCAAGTTTTGTTTATGTCGTTTACAACGAATTTCCGCATCGTGCGAATTTTTACTGAAACCGATAGCAGAGCCAGTTGGTAAGAACGATTGGTCGGGCTACTTGACGTCGCGTTTCAGGGTGGGGATAAGTCCAGCAACCGTGAACAGCACGCTCCACATTGCGGCGCCGCCGAGTGCAAGTCCGATGTCTGCGGATTTCATTGAACCGATAGACGCTACGGCACTCATGCAGTAGTAGGGGTTGAGGTACATATAACGGAAACTTTCCGCAGTTGCGCCAGCGGTCATTCCGAGTGCCGCCTGAACTATTGTCACCAGCACGGAACCTATTACTATGTGCATTGCAAGCAATATGCCCACGTTGCCGGCTTTGGAACGGACAAGGAAGGATATCGCCGTGTAAATCGACGTGGCGGTCAGCGCAAGTAAAATATATGCGCCGAAGGCTTTGGACAGACTTGCCGAGTAGGTCGAGAAAAACGCGTCGGACATTCCCATTCCGAGTGCCGCGATAAAGCAGGCAAGGAAGGAAAAGAGTGTGTAGAACAGAACGACCGCAAACGAAACCGTGAATTTCGAGAAATAAATTTCCGCTTTGTTTACGCCGCGTCCGATGTACAGACGCATTGTTCCGCCGGAAAACTCCGCGCCGATGAAGATTGCGATTATAATCGGCGTCAGGAAGTAAACGCCTGCGGCGTTGGGAGCTCCCGAAAGCACCATAAACGCAATTGAATTCTTGATTTCATCGGGATTGATTTCTTCTACGCCTTGGTTGAAATCTGCATTCAGTATGAACTCGGACAGCGCATTTTGCGCAAGTGCGACAATGAGCACCATAAGCACGGTTATGCCGAGTCCGATGTACAGACTTTTCATGTGAAGAAGTCTGTAAAAGTCCGAACTTACCTGATTGAAATATCTTTTCAGAGCGTTCATCTTGCGTCCTCCTGCATTATTGCGATAAACGCCTCTTCGGTGTCGCCTTGTTCCACCGTGAGTTGAAGGACGGGAATGCCCGCTTTGATGAGTATTTCCGTGACGGCTGCAAGTTCGTCTGCCGATTTGTAGACTTCGACGGTGCCGTTCTGTTTGACGGAAAATTCCTCGGGTGAATAGGCTTGCGAGAGTACTTGCATTGCTTTTGCCGTGTCGGCTACAACGGCTTTGATGTGCGGGCGGGACATTGATTGCAGTTCTTCGCCGCGGATTTCGCGCACGAGTTTGCCGTCTTTCATAATTCCGTACGCCGTTGCGACTTTGCCGAGTTCGCCGAGCAGGTGCGACGAGATTATGACCGTGACGCCGCGTTCTTCGTTGAGTTTGCGTATCTGTTCGCGCATTTGCAGAATGCCCGTCGGGTCGAGTCCGTTCAGTGGTTCGTCGAGGAAAAGAATTTCGGGGTCGTCGATAAGCGCGACCGCTATTGCAAGTCGCTGTTTCATTCCGAGCGAGAAATTCTTGACTTTTTTCTTGTCTTTGGGGTCTAAACCTACGAAAGAGAGCAGTTCTTCGGCTTTGTTTTTGTCGAAACAACCCATAGAAAGCGCAACCGTTTTGACGTTGTCGTATGCCGTCATTGCAGGGTAGAATGCGGGTTGTTCGATGAGCGCGCCGATTTTTCTGCGTTCGCGGGAGAGTTCGGAGGGAGAGGATTTGCCGTTCAATTCCACGTTTCCGCGGGTAGATGTGGCAATTCCGAGTATCATTCTTATGAGCGTTGTTTTGCCCGCGCCGTTTTTGCCGATAAGTCCGTAAATTTCGCCGCGTCCGACGCTCATCGATACGTCGGAAACTCTTTCCGCTCCGCCGTATACTTTGGTCAGGTTGTTCGTGCGTATAGCACATTCAAAAATTTTGTTTTCCATACAGACACAATATATTATAGGCACTCACGTGTCAACAATTCCGCAAGATTATGGAAAAATAAAAGAAGCGCAACCTGCGCTTCCTGTGGAGCGGGCGATGAGAATCGAACTCACAACCGCAGCTTGGGAAGCTGCTGTTTTGCCACTAAACTACGCCCGCAAAACGTGATTATATTATCATATGCCGCGCCGTCCGTCAACTTTACGTCGGAATTTTTGCAGCCTTCGCGCAATTATGTCAATTCGGTTGATTTTTCGGCGATAGTACTATATAATTTTTATAATTTTGTGATTACTCTTAAAAGAAGGTATCGAAATGTACAAACCTGTTGACACAAATCTCAACTTCGTCGAACGTGAAAAAGAGGTTCTCGCTTTCTGGAAAGAAAACGAAATCTTCGAAAAAAGCGTCGAAAAAAACAAGGGCGGCGAATGCTTCAATTTCTACGACGGCCCTCCCACAGCGAACGGCAAACCTCACATCGGTCACATTCTTACCCGCGTTATGAAAGACATCATTCCGCGCTATAAGACCATGAAAGGGTACTACGTCCGCAGAAAAGCGGGCTGGGATACTCACGGTCTGCCCGTGGAACTCGAAGTCGAAAAACAACTCGGCATCGACGGCAAACAGGAAATCGAAAAGTACGGTATCGAGCCTTTTATCAAAAAGTGCAAAGAGTCCGTATGGAAATACAAACACAAATGGGAAGTCATGTCCGACCGTATCGGTTACTGGGCGGATATGAAAAATCCTTACATCACCTACGACGACAACTATATCGAGTCCGTCTGGTGGTCTCTCAAACAGATTGCGGACAAAGGACTCCTTTACAAAGGCTACAAAATCGTGCCTTACTGCCCCCGTTGCGGAACGGCGCTTTCTTCTCACGAAGTCGCGCAGGGCTATAAGGACGTCGAAGAAAAGTCCGTATTCATCAAGTTCGCAGTCAAAGGCAGACCCGGAGTGTTCTTCCTTGCGTGGACGACGACCCCTTGGACCTTGCCCAGCAACGTCGCGCTCTGCGTAAACCCCAAAGAAGACTACGTTGAAATCAAAGTCGGAGACGAAACTTACATTATGGCGGACGCGCTTGTCGGAAGTCTTTTCGAAGAAGGACAGTACGAAAAACTTTCCGTCAAGAAAGGCAAAGATTACGAGTACACCGAATACGAACCGCTGTTTGACTACAACACCGGCGCGAAAGAAAAAGCATATTACGTGACTTGCGACGGTTACGTCACGCTCACCGACGGCACGGGCGTCGTTCATATCGCACCCGCATTCGGCGAGGACGACAGCAACGTCGGCAAACGCTACGGACTGCCTTTCGTTCAGATGGTTGACAGCCGCGGCAAATTCGTAAAAGAAGCATACGATCTCGTTGACGTTTTTGCAAAAGACGCCGACAAGATGATTGTCGAAAAACTCCGTGAACAGGGCAAACTTTTCAAGGAACTCATGTTCACGCACAGCTATCCTTTCTGCTGGAGATGCGACACTCCTTTGCTTTACTATGCAAGAAGTTCGTGGTTTATCAAGGTTACGGCGGTCAAAGAGCAACTGCTTGCTTCCAACGCTTCCGTAAACTGGATGCCTCCGACAATCGGAACGGGCAGAATGGGCAACTTCCTCGAAAACGTCATCGACTGGGGTATTTCCCGTGAAAGATACTGGGGAACTCCGCTGCCTATCTGGGTTTGCAACAAGTGCGGCAAAGTGCACGTTGTGGGTTCTCGCGAAGAACTCCGCAAACTCGGCGGACTCGACCACGACATCGAACTTCACCGTCCGTACATCGACGAAGTGAAATGGCAGTGCGAATGCGGCGGCGAAATGGTCAGAACGCCCGAAGTTCTCGACTGCTGGTACGACAGCGGTTCTATGCCTTTTGCACAGTGGCATTATCCTTTCGAGAACAAAGACATCTTCGAAAGCACGTTCCCAGCGGACTTCATTTCCGAAGCTGTCGACCAGACGCGCGGTTGGTTCTACACTTTGCTTGCGGTGTCCACGACTCTGTTCGGCAAATCGCCTTTCCGCAACTGTATCGTTCTCGGACACGTCAACGACAAGGACGGTATCAAGATGAGCAAACACAAAGGCAACGTCGTCGAACCGTTCACCGTTCTCGACAAACAGGGCGCAGACGCAACCAGATGGTATTTCTACACGGCATCCGCTCCTTGGCTGCCTTCGAGATTTTCGGCGGAAAACGTCAGCGAAGCGCAACGCAAGTTCATGGGTACGCTGTGGAACACTTACGCGTTCTTCGTGCTTTATGCCGAAATCGACAAGTTCAATCCCACCGAACACAAACTCGAAGACTGCAAACTCACCGTTATGGACAAATGGATTCTTAGCGGTCTGAACAGCCTTATCAAGTTCGTCGACGAAGGGCTGAACGAATACAAAATCACGGAAACTTCCCGTGCAATCGGCGAATTCGTCGACAACCTGTCCAACTGGTACGTCCGCCGTTGCCGTGACCGTTTCTGGGGCAGTGATATGACCGAAAACAAGGAAGCGGCGTACGTCACGCTTTACACCGTGCTGTCGACGCTGAGCAAAGTCATCGCTCCTTACGTTCCTTTCCTTGCGGAAAACATGTATCAGAACCTTGTCGCAAACTTCGACAAGAACGCGCCTCTCAGCGTACATCTGTGCGATTTCCCCGTTGCGGACGAGAGCAGAATTGACCCCGAACTCGAAAGCGGCATGAACGACGTTCTCAAAACCGTCGTACTGGGCAGAGCTGCACGTAACAAAGCCAACATCAAGAACCGTCAGCCCCTCAAACGCTTGATTTACAACGGCAAAAAGGAACTGTCGCCCGAACTCAAAGCGCTTGTCGAAGACGAACTCAACGTCAAGGAAGTCGACATTTCCGCAGACAGTGCGAAGTACATCAGCTACGAGCTCAAACCCCAACTCAAAACTCTGGGACCCAAATACGGCGCGTTGCTCGGCAAAATCAGAGCGCTGCTCGCCGAAAAATCCGACGAAATCGCGGCAACCGTCAAGAGCGGCAAGACATATGTTGCCGAACTCGACGGCAAGACCGTTGAACTTGCGGAAGAAGACCTGCTCATTTCCGTCAAGAACAAGGAAGGTTTCTCCTCCGAAAGCGACGGCGAAACCACGGTCGTACTTGACACCGAACTCAACGACGAACTCATTTACGAGGGCGCAGAAAGAGAAATCGTCAGCAAAATTCAAACGATGAGAAAGGAAGCGGGCTTCGAGGTCGTCGACCACATTTCCGTGGCGTACAAAGCCGAAGGCGTGGCAAAATCCGTGTTCGAAAAGGGCACCTACAAAGCCGACGTTCTGTGCGACGCAGACGGCAACGACTTTGACGGATACACCAAAGAATGGGATATCAACGGCGACAAAGTCACCATTTCCATCAAGAAAATCTGACGTGATATGAGAGTAGCACCCGATTGGAAAGATTACCGCGTAATTGCGACGGGCGACGGCGAAAAGCTGGAAAAGTGGGGGGAGTACACTTTGCTCCGTCCCGACCCGCAGGTCATATGGCATGCCGCAAAACCCCTGCGCAATTACAAAGGTATCGACGCCGTATACGAGCGCAGTTCCACGGGTGGCGGAAGATGGAAGTATTACGGCAACGTTCCCGAAGATTTCGTCATCGGCTGGCGCGGCTTGAAATTCAAACTCAAGCTCATGGGGTTCAAACACACGGGGCTTTTCCCCGAACAGGCGGTCAACTGGGACAGAATGTCGCAGCTCATAAAAGGCGCGAACCGTGAAATCAACGTTCTCAATCTGTTCGGATACACGGGAGCGGCGTCGGTTGCGTGTCTTGCCGCAGGCGCGAAGGTGTGTCACGTTGACAGTGCGAAAGCAATGGTCGAACGTGCGGGCGAAAATGTGCGTCTGAGCGGACTCGACAATTCGGGAATGCGTTATATAATCGACGACTGTTTCAAGTTTTCGCAACGCGAAATCCGCAGGGGTAAAAAGTACGACGCAGTCATACTCGACCCGCCGAGTTTCGGAAGAGGACCCAACGGCGAAAAGTGGAAAATCGAAGAGGGAATAAGCGAGCTAGTCGAACTTGTTGCCAAACTGCTTTCGGACAATCCGCTGTTTGTTTGCCTCAATTCCTACACCACGGGATTGCAGCCCACTGTCATGGCGAATATACTGAAACTGTGTCTTCCCGATACGGCGGTTATCGACGCCGACGAAATAGGACTTGCGACCGACGAAGGGTTGGTGCTGCCGCAAGGTTGCACTGCGTTCGCCACCTTCCGCAAACAATAACAAAAGAACAACAAAAGGCAGAAAAGGCGTTTTATTGCGCCAAAGTATCTGCATAAAAGTGAGATATGGATTACAAAGACATTGAAATCATCTACGAAGACAATCACATTCTGGTTGTCGTGAAGCCGTACAACGTTCCCGTACAGTCCGACGAGTCGGGCGACCCCGATATGCTTACCATGCTCAAAAAGTATCTCGTCGAAACTTACAACAAACCCGGCGATGCTTATCTCGGACTCGTTCACCGTCTTGACCGTCCTACGGGCGGCGTCATGGTGTTTGCAAAGACGTCCAAAGCCGCCGCGCGTCTGTCGGAAGCCATTCGCAACGGCGAAGTGGAGAAGAAATATCTCACCGTAGTCGAGGGCGCGCCGCGTTTCAAGGCGGACAAACTCCGTTGCTATCTCAAAAAGTTCCCCGAGCAGAACCTCGTCAAAATGGTTCCCGCGCTCACGGAAGGCGCAAAGTATGCCGAACTCGACTACAAACAACTCGCTTACGACAAAGCCAACAACGTCGCTCTGTTGCTTGTAAACCTCATTACGGGCAGAGGACATCAAATCAGAGTTCAGATGGCCGCAAACGGTACGCCTATCCTCGGTGACGGCAAGTACGGCCGCGGCGAACGGCTTAAACTCCCGCTATGCTTGTGGGCAACCGAACTCAGGTTCGCCCACCCCGTCGGCGGCAAACAAATGGTATTTCGGGTGTATCCGCCCGACGCTGTTCCTTGGAACCTTTTTGACATAGAACAGTATCTCGGTATCAACATCAAGAACACATAACAGGAGTTTTATGCAGATTATAGAAAAAACTGTCGGACAAGTCATCAACGGACTTGCACGTGAAATCCCCGACAACATAGCAGTCAAATATACAACAAGAGATTATTGCCGCACCTGGCGCGAATTCGACGAAGAAACAGACAAAGTCGCAAAAGGTCTTATGTCCCTCGGCGTTCAGAAGGGTGACAAAGTCGCAATCTGGGCGACGAATATCCCCGAATGGTTGCTTACGCTTTTCGGAGCGGTAAAGTGCGGCGCAATTCTCGTAACCGTCAACACCAACTATAAAGTTTTCGAACTCGAATATCTGCTCACGCAATCCGACACCAAAGTGTTGGTTATGATGGGCGGTTTCAAGGACAGCAACTATGTTGACATAGTCAACAACCTCATTCCCGAACTCAAAAACGCAAAGGACGGCAAGGTTTCGCACCCGTCGCTTCCTTTTCTCGAAAGAATTGTCTTTGCAGGCGACCATACCCCCGACGGTATGATGAACTTTGCAAAACTCATCAAACTCGGCGAAGAGTTCGACGACGCGGAATTCAGAAAGAGAGAGCAGTCCCTCGACCCTCACGAAGTCATCAACATGCAGTACACTTCGGGTACGACAGGTTTCCCGAAAGGCGTTATGCTGACGCACTATAATATTGTTAATAACGGCAAAACCATCGGCGACGGTATGGCGTTCACGAACAAGGACAAACTGTGCATCTGCGTGCCTTTCTTCCATTGCTTCGGTCTGGTGCTTGCCGTTATGGCTTGCATTACGCACGGCACGAGTATGGTCCCTGTTGAAGCGTACAGCCCCGTTCCCGTTATGAACGCGATTTCAACGGAGAAGTGCACGGCGGTTCACGGCGTTCCCACGATGTTCATCGCAATGCTCGAAAACCCCAATTTCGACCAGTTCGACTTCTCTTCGCTGCGTACGGGCATTATGGCTGGTTCGCCTTGTCCTATCGAAGTCATGAAAAAGGTCGTTGAAAAAATGAATATGCGCGATATAGTCATCGTTTTCGGTCAGACCGAAGCCTCGCCCGGCTGCACGATGACCACGACCACGGACTCTCTCGAAAAACGTGTTGCGACAGTCGGCAGAGCATTCCCCGGCGTCGAATGCAAAATCATCGACCCCGAAACCAATCAGGAAGTCCCCGTCGGCACTCCCGGCGAATTCGTCGCGCGCGGATACAATATAATGAAAGGGTACTACAAGATGCCCGAAGCCACCAAACAGGCTATCGACAAGGACGGTTGGCTCCATACGGGCGACCTCTGCACGGTTGACGAAGAAGGATATTACAAAGTCGTCGGACGTATCAAGGATATGATTATCCGCGGCGGCGAAAACATCTATCCCAAAGAACTCGAAGAGTTCCTCTATACATGCGACAAAATCAGCGACGTTCAGGTCATCGGCGTACCCAGCAAACAGTACGGCGAAGAAGTTATGGCGTGCATTATCCTGAAACAGGGCGAAACCATGACCGAACAGGAAGTCAAAGACCTCGTAAAAGCAAATATGGCGCGTCATAAAGTGCCGAGTTACGTGCGTTTTATGGAGTCCTTCCCCGTAACCGCAAGCGGCAAAATCCAGAAATTCAAACTCCGCGAAGAAGCAATCGAAATTCTCAAACTTCAAGACGCGGCGAACATCGAAACGGCATAAGGAGGTAATTATGAAACTGTGTTTTTCAACGATAGGTTGTCCCGACTGGCGTTTTGCGGACATAGTGTCCGCGGCAAAAGACCTCGGATATTCCGCAATCGAAATCCGCGGTATCGAAGGCGAAATCTATGCGCCTGCAATCAAGGAACTGACGGACGATTTTGCAAAGACAAAACAACTGCTTGACGATACGGGCATAAAAATCTCCATGCTGACGTCGGGTGCCGCACTTGCCGACCATTCGCGCAAAGGCGCAAGCGTCGACGAAGCAAAGGCCTATATCGACCTCGCGGCGAAAGTCGGGGCGGAATTCGTCAGAGTCATGTCCACCGACAAGCCCTATTTCGACGGCGGCGACATCGAACTTTGCGCAAGACAGTATCAGCAAGTAGTGGATTACGCAAAGGGCAGCGGCGTTACTCCGCTTATGGAAACCAACGGACTTTTCGTCGACACCAAGCAACTTGCGGATTTCCTCGACGCAACATCGGGTAACTGCGGAGCACTTTGGGACGTACATCATCCCTACCGTTTCAACGACGAGAGCATTGCGACAACGGTCGGAAACCTCGGCGGCAAAATCAAGTATGTCCACTTGAAAGACAGCGTCATCGAAAAAGGCAAAGTCGCATACAGAATGATGGGTTACGGCGACGTCCCCGTCAAAGAAGCAATCGAAACCCTGCGTTTCAACGAATACGACGGATATTACACTTTCGAGTGGGTCAAGCGTTGGAACAAAGAACTCGAAGACGCGGGCATAGTGTTTGCAAATTACGCAAGCTATATGAAACGCTTCTGATTGCAAGCGGCATTTGATTTCAAGAGAATGCACGCGGTTGCGGAAAATCGCAAGCGACTGCCGATGACGCTATTTTAAAGCACGTCGCGCGATAATCGCGACAATTTCCGTGGCAAATTTGCTGACACATCAAGTTTGCACGAACAAACTTTACGTTATACGCGAAAAACGCACAGCCGACCTTCCGGTCGGCTTTTTCGTTGCCGCTTTTCGCTTTGAGAAAGCCTTTTTTGTATTGCTAAATCATATTCGGTGTTCCAAAGGTGCGTCAATTGATGATGTTTCCGTCCGCCGTATTATTTATAGTGTTGACTATGTACTATTTCTGACTTTTTGCGGCAAAGTAGGGCGAGTCGTCCAGCCTTTCCGATATGGCTTTTATCTGCGGGACGGTGCAGTATTCTTCCGCGAAAAGTTCTTCCGTCATTCCCTGACGTCGAAGAGCGCAGGCAAAACTTTCCTGCGCTCTGTCAAACCGTCTGAAAACCGTTCGCAACGATATATTTTCCGTTTCCGCCGTTTCCTGAAAGGTTTTGTTTTCTATGAACCTTGCGGTCAGCACTCTTTTTTCGGGTTCGTCGACGAGGTTGAGCGCTGCCGAAACCATGAGATGCAGATTGGCGGTTTTTCGCTTTCGTTCGTTGATTTCAATCATTTCTTTCACCAATTTTTCGGTGGACACGCCGTTTTTGAGATGAATACTGCGAAAAGTGGATTTAAGGCGCGAATTAAATGCAAAATCGAGTTCTTCCTGAATTTTCGGCAACGCAGAAAAAGCAACAAGCACTGTGTTGCTCCAATTTTTGTTCATTTGTGGACCTCCGAGATTTGTGGGGATTGACGCGGAAAGAATATTATCCGCACTTTAATATAAGCAAGGTTTTATGTCAGAAAATATTGAAAAAAATCATTGAAAATAAATATGCGAATATAAATGCGCTTATGCATTGAACGGACTTGCGTACGAAGAGCGAACCGAACCCGATTTTGCATTGCGAAAGGAAGGTGAAACTCTGTATCATAACGGACAATCCGCCGAAAGAAACTATACCTGCTGTCGCGGCAATAGATAGGGGAGTATAGGGTATTGTCGACGCCTGAATGCTCCCTCTTGTGACTTCGACAGACCCGTAAATCAGAGTCATTACAAAGTTTGCCGCAGTAGGCGGAAGATTGCCGAGTACAAGCCCTTGCAATCCCGTGAGATTTATTGCGTCGATGAGCATATTTCCGATTACGATGTAGCCGCCGACGGCAAGCATTGAAAGCGTCGACGAGGTTATGGCTTTCTGCAACAGGTTTTCCATTTCGGGAGAGGAAAGACATGCGACGGTGCGGTCGGGTTTCTTTCTTCCTCTGAAAATAAGTCCTGTTGTCAGCGCGCCTAGATAGTGCGACAGCATAACGATTATGCCGAAGATTTCGTTGTGAAATATTGCAGTCCCTATCGTTCCCAGCATGAAAACGGGACCCGACGTCGAAGTGAAAGAAGAAATTCTTTTGGCCTCTTCCGTGTTCAGCATTCCGCTTTTATAGAGGTCTGCGATTGTAGCCGCGCCAATCGGGTAACCGCTCAACATAGAGAGCAAAAGTACATACGCGCCTTCGGGCGCGGCATTGAAAAGCGTTCGGACTGGCTTTGCTCCGAGTCTGGCAACCGAAGTCGACGCGCCCATGGCGGTAAGCAGAGTGGCGCAGAAAAAGAAAGGAAAAACCGCAGGAAGTACCGAGGTCGCAAACAATGCAAGCCCTGCCGTTGCCGATTGCAGAAAATAGTCCGGCTTGGCAATGAGCAGGCACATAAAAAGTCCGACTGCGATGACTGGAACGGTTTTTTTCACGTTCAAGTGTATGACGTAAAAAGACGGGTTATAATTCCGACGACAAAATTCGCGCAAAGAGTAAAGGAACAAGATTTTAGGTTGTTGCAACAAAGCGCAATACAACGGTGTGTCGCTAAAATCAAGCGTGTTTTCGGAAGGTTTGACGGAGTAAGAAAACCCGATTGAAGATAATAAAAAACGCAGGCGGTTTTGCCTGCGTTGATTTTGTATCAAGGTTTGTTGTGGTTGTGGCGGTTTTGTTTGAAACGATTGATTATTAGGTTGGAAAACATGGTTAAAGGGGCGTTTATGCGTTTTTCTCCGCCGATTGATTTTGAGAGTTTTCGTCGGCGCGGCAAAGACGAAGAATTTTTGCAGCGCGTTCGTCAAGGTCGATAAGCGGACGTATTACGTGGTCGGCGGGGCAGTCGGACGGTTTGAAGAAAAAGTAGCCGTCGCTTGCGGCAAGCAATGCAAAAAGCTGTTTCTTTTTCTTTTCGTTTGCGGCAAGCACCGTGGTGTAAGGTTTGTTGTCTGCGGCAAGTTTTACGAGTTCTTTGGTTATGCCGACGGTTGCCGACGCCGCTATGCGTTTGATTGTGGAACGGGTGTAGCGTTTGGTGGTAAGGCGCAGGAACTCTTCGAAGGTGTTGAAGTCGGTTTTGGAAATTCTGTTTTCCATTCCTTCCGAAATGTTGGCGATTTCCGCAAGTTCGTCGGCGGTTTTGGTGCGCATGGAATACGTAGAAACCGTGCCGTATTTGCCGTTGTCGGTTTTGTGTTCGATTACCGTGCATTCGGGAACGAAAGCGGAGTAGTCCTTGCCTTCTTCCATAAGCGCACGGATTTTGGTGGAAGATATTATAGTCTTGTTGTTGTCGGGTTTGCGTTCTATGCTGTGGAACTGCACCTTGTCGCCGTATTTTGCGCCTGCCTTGATGTATTCGACTCCGAGAATGTTGTTGGGAGATTGAACGAGGTTTGCAATATCTGGACGGATTTTGTCAAGGGCGAGCGTTCTGGATTTTGCTACGGAGTAGCCTTCCGAAAGATAGCTGCGCAACATGTTGCGCATGTCGTTCGACTCGCTTTGCATGAATTCGGCAACGTAACTCAGCTCTTCCAGTTCTTTGGTTTCACTTCCGAAGCAGAGTGTGTATTCTCCAAGCATGGACAGCGTTTTCAACGCTCCTTCGGCAAAGGATTTCGCGGGAGACAGCGTGTATACGGTAGGAAGTTCGATTACAAGGTCGGCTCCGCAGTCGATTGCCCATTGCGCACGGGTGTATTTGTCCGTAACGCATATGTCTCCGCGTTCCGTGAAACTGCCGCTCATTACGATGACAAGCGCGTCGGGTTTGGTTTCCTTGCGCGCTTTTTTTATCAGTTTCAGGTGCCCGTTGTGGAGAGGATTGTATTCGGCTATTACGGCTGTTATTTTCACAAAAAGTCTCCTTTGTATCCTTGCTTTTTTCGCGGTACGGTTCTATAATATATCTGCCAAAAAAAGAAATCAAACGTATAACGCACATTTAAGGAGAAATATGTCGACATTTTTGGAGCATTTGCTCGAAAGAGCCAGTAAACTCGGTAAAACCATAGCTCTCGCCGAAGGCAACGACCCTCGTGTTGCAAAAGCCGCGGAAATTCTGTCCCGCGACAAAATCTGCAACGTCATTCTCGTAGGCAACGAAAAGGATATCAAAGCCGCAAATCCCGCATTCAAGTTCGACGGCGTCAAGTTCTGGGACCCCGCTTCCGGCAAACACGTTGACAAGTATGCGGCAAAACTTTACGAACTCCGCAAAGAAAAGGGCATGACCGAAGAAGTCGCGCTCCGAACCATCAAAGGCAACAACATGTTCTATGCCTGCACCGCGCTCAAATGCGGCGACGTTGACGGCGTAGTCGGCGGTGCGGTTTTCTCGTCCGCAGACGTTTCCCGTGCGGCATTCCAGGTCATCAAAGCCGCTCCCGGTATCAAGAGCGTGTCCAGCTGCTTTGTTATGATACCCCCCGAGGACTTCATGTATTCTCACGCTCCCGCGTTCATTTTTGCCGACTGCGCGGTTATTCCTTACCCCACGGCGGAACAGCTTGCCGACATCGTTCAGGCAGCATATTTCAGCGCGAAACAGATTGTCGAAGTCGAACCCAAAATCGCTATGCTTTCTTTCTCCACCAAAGGCAGTGCACAGCACGAATCCGTGGAAAAAGTGCGTACGGCGTATTCGCTTGTCAAAGCCGCGCATCCTTATATCGAGGTTGACGGCGAACTGCAACTCGACGCCGCAATAGTCGAAAGCGTGGGCAGCAAAAAAGCTCCCGGCAGCGAAATCGCAGGCAAAGCCAACGTCCTCGTTTTCCCCAACCTCGACGCAGGCAACATCGGTTACAAACTCGCGCAGCGTTTCGGCAGCTGCATGGCGGTCGGTCCCATCATGCAGGGTCTTGCACTTCCCGTAAACGACCTGAGCCGCGGTTGCACGGCGGAAGACATCGTCGCCGTTGCGGCAATCACTGCGTTGCAGTCCGTCAAGTGAGGGCAGTATGAACATTCTCGTCATCAACGCAGGCAGTTCTTCTCTTAAATATCAGCTCATCGACACGGTCACCGAAAAACCTTTGCTCAAAGGTATTTGTGAACGCATTACCATGCAGGGCGGTTCCATTACGCAGAAAACGGCGGACGGCAGAAAATTCGAACTGCAATCCGATATGCCCACCCATAAAGAGGCAATCGAACTCGTGCTCAAAGCACTTGTCGACAAAGAAGCCGGCGCAATTTCTTCCATATCCGAAATCGGCGCGGTCGGACACCGTGTTCTGCACAGCGGCGAAGACTTCAAGACTTCCGTCGTAATCGACGACGAAGTCGTCCGCATCTGCGAAAAGAACGCGGAACTCGGACCTCTCCATATGCCCGGCAACATCGCGTGCATAAAGAGCTGTATGGAAGTTATGCCCGGAGTACCTATGGTCGCCGTGTTCGATACGACTTTCCACAGCACAATGCCTCCCAAGGCGTTCATGTACGGCATTCCTTACAGCGTCTACGAGAAGTACAAAGTCAGAAAATACGGTTTCCACGGTACCAGCCATAAGTTCGTAAGTCAGGAAGCAATCAAGTTCCTCGGCACCGAACACAGCAGAATTATCGTCTGCCACCTCGGCAACGGTTCCAGCATATCCGCAGTCAAAGACGGAAAGTGCATTGATACGTCTATGGGCTTTACGCCTCTCGAAGGTCTTATCATGGGCACGAGAAGCGGCGACATCGACCCCGCTGCGGTTGAATATATCCGTGCGAAACTCGGCATGACGGCGGAAGAAGTCGTGCAGTATCTCAACAAAAAATGCGGAATGCTCGGTATCAGCGAACTCGACTCCGATATGCGTGTTCTCGAAAAGGCTATTTCCGAAGGAAACAAAAAAGCAGAACTCGCCGTCGAAGCCGCGGCATACCGTATCAAGAAATACGTCGGTTCGTTTGCAGCCGCACTCGGCGGAGTGGACGCAATCGTGTTTACGGGCGGTATCGGTGAAAACAGCGCTCATATGCGCAGACTTATTATGGAAGACACGGAGTATCTCGGCGTAGATTTCGACTTCGAAGAAAACGAAGTCCGTGCCGACGGTATACACGTTCTCTCCAAACCCGCAAGCAAAGTCAAAGTGTTTGTTCTTCCCACAAACGAAGAACTTTCCATTGCTCGCGAAACTCTCGAACTCGTCAGCGCACTCAAAAAGTAAAATATGCCTAAAAGCGTTTGACAACTGCGGTTATATCTTATATAATCATACAAGTTGATTTAGAATTACCAAGCGGAGGAAAGATAAATGGCATTACCTAAAAATAAAATCTCCAAATCCAAGACCAATTCCCGTTTTGCAAACTGGAAGCTTACGGCACCCGGACTTGTTGAGTGCCCCCAATGCCACGAACTTATCAAAAGCCACGTAGTGTGCCCCAAATGCGGTTACTACAAGGGCAAAGAAGTCGTTGCACAAAAAGCCGAAAAGTAATATATTCGCCGAACGGAGAGCGACGTTGTCGCTCTCTTTTTGTATACGGCGCGGTATTGCCGATTGACGTCGGCGCATATTCCGTCGCCGATTGCGCATAACAGAGAGGGTTTATGAAAATTATCGTCGATGCATTCGGCGGAGACTATTCTCCCGTCGAAACCGTACTTGGCGCCGTCGACGCGCTCAACGCAAAAAGCAGTCTGAAAGTCGTTCTCGTGGGCGACAAGGATAAAATCATTTCCGTGCTGGACGGTCAGCATTACGACGCGGAAAGAGTGGAAATAGTTCACGCACCCGACGTTGTCACCAACGACGACGTGCCGACCACCGCAATTAAAACCAAAAAAGACAGTTCGCTTGTCAAAGGTCTCGAACTTCTCGCAAGCGACGACGACGCGGCGGGCTTTGTGTCCGCGGGTTCCACGGGAGCCGTTCTTGTCGGTGCGTATATGAAAGTCGGCAGAATCAAAGGCGTATCCCGTCCCGCACTTGCTCCTGCGCTTCCTACTGTCAAAGGCACGCCCGTGATACTTTGCGACTGCGGTGCAAACGTTGACTGCAAACCGCTCAACCTTTTGCACTTTGCAATTATGGCAAGCGCGTTTTCGGGAGCGTTGACCGATAAGGTCAAACCCACCGTCGGACTTCTCAGCAACGGTGCGGAAGACAAGAAGGGCAACGAACTCAACCGCGAAGCCTTCGAACTGCTCAAATCTTCCCGTTACATAGATTTCAAGGGCAACTGCGAAGCGCGCGACCTGCTTTCGGGCGACTTCGACGTAGTCGTTTGCGACGGCTTCAACGGCAATATAGCTCTGAAATCGGCAGAAGGTACGGCAAACGCAATATTCTCCATTATGATGGAAGGCGTGAACAAAGGCGGTTTGCGTGCAAAACTCGGTGCGCTTATGCTGAAACCCGTACTCCGTGACGTCAAACACCGTCTTGACTACAACAATCAGGGCGGAGCGTGTTTCCTCGGAGTCAACAAAGTGGTTGTCAAGTCGCACGGAGCGTCCAAACGCAAATCCATATGCGCCAGCATACTCCAAGCCGCAACGCTTGCCAAATCCGGCATAGTCGAGAAAATCAAAGCGTCCGTACAGGCGATAGATGAACAGGACAGAGATTGAAAGCAGAATAGGATATACTTTCCGTGATGGCGCGCTTTTGGAGCGTGCGTTGACCCACGGTTCGGCGGAAAGCGACCCCGAAAAGAACTACCAGAGCCTCGAATTTCTGGGCGACAGCATTCTGAGCTTTGTCGTCGCGAAAAAACTCGTCGAACTTTATCCTGCGGCAAACGAAGGTCTGTTGACCAAAATGCGTGCCTGCATCGTCAGCGAGCAACCTCTTGCCGAAACGGTTACGGCACTCGGAATATCCGAAAACCTGCGGGTGGGAGAAGGCGAAAAGAAAAACCGTCTTCACGAGCACGACTCCATAAAATCCGACATATACGAGTCCGTGGTTGCGGCGATATACCTCGACGGCGGACTCAAAAACGCCGAAAAATTCGTGTTGAAAACGCTGTCCGAGCATATTCGCAACGCGAAAGCTGACACCAAAAATTCAGACGCGAAATCAAAACTCAACGAATATGCCATGAAACACGGCAAAAAGGCGGAGTACGTCGAACTTGCACGCGAAGGCGAACCGCATATGCCCGTGTTCAGATACGCGGCGTCGGTCGGCGGCGTTATGTGCGGCGAGGGTAGCGGCGGAAGCAAACGCGAAGCCCAACAAGCGGCAGCCGCGGCGGCACTCGACAAGTTGCGCGCAAGCGGTCGCAAATAGAATATTTCGACAAAAATTTCTTCGAAAACGCCTTGAAATCGCTTATGTTTCACGGCGTTTTTTGATTGAAAAATCCGTCTGTTTTCCGAGGATTTTCCACATTTTCAACCGTTGTTTCACGCCGTTTTTGTGTTTCACGGATTTTGTGAAACATTCTTATATACGCTTGTTTAGCAAAAGATTGTATGATATAATCATTTTAATATTTTATACGGAGCAAAACTTAACGTGAAGTTTCAGAAAATCGAACTGAGAGGTTTCAAATCCTTTGCCGATAAGGTGGAAATCCCTTTCCAACAGGGTGTCACCGCAATTATCGGTCCTAACGGATGCGGAAAATCCAACGTCGCGGACGCTATAAGATGGACGCTCGGCGAACAGAGCGCCAAGTCTTTGCGCGGCAAAAGCATGCAGGACGTCATTTTTGCAGGTACCGAAAACCGCAAAAGTATGTCCTACTGCGAAGTGTCGTTGCAATTCGACAACGCCGACAAAAAACTTTTTCCGTCCCTGCCTTTCGACGAAGTTGTAATCACGCGTAAGCTCGACCGAAGCGGTCTCAGCGAGTATTATATCAACCATACCCGTTGCAGAATGAAAGATATAATAAATCTTTTCCACGACACCGGTATCGGCAAAGAAGGTTACAGCATAATCGGACAGGGCAGAATCGACGAAATTCTTTCCGCAAAACCCGACGACAGACGCAACATATTCGAAGAAGCGGCGGGAATATCGAAATTCCGCGCGCAGCGTACCGAAGCCGAACGCAAACTCGAACGTACGGCAATGAACTTGCAGACCGCAAACGAGATTATCGCGGAAATAGAGCGTCAGCTCAATCCTCTCCGCAAACAGGCGGAAGTCGCCAAAAAGTACGCGGAACTGCGCGAGCAGTTGAAGATGCAGGAAGTCAACCTGTATATCTACAACTACGAAAACAACCAGAAAATCAAACAGAAAATTTACGACCGCATAGCCGCCGCGACCAAAGAGCTCAACGAGAAAGAAGCGGAGTTTGTCAAATGCGTTAACGACTACGAAACCTGTCTTCGCGAGTCAAGCGGCATCGACCGTCTTTACGAAGAACACAACGCCGAACTTCTGGGACTCAAAGTCGACGCGGAAAGAGTGCAGGGACAGGCGAACGTCGTCAAAGAACGTATCACAAACCTGCAAGCGGAAATCAACAGGCTGAACGCGGAAATTCAGTCGGTCGATACGCAGATTGCGGCGTCTGAAGTCGCAATCAAAGCCGCAGAACAGAAAAAGGAAGAAGAACTCGGCAAGTACTTGGAGTCTTCCAAGAAGTTCGAGTCGTTGAGCGGAAAACTCGATTTTGTGTCGAAGTCGTTGCAGGGACAGGAAAGCGACCTCGAAACAAAGAACCTCGAATACGTGCGTGCGCTAGAAGAACTCGGCGAACTGAAAAGCAATTTGTCGGCACTGGTTGCCGAAAAGGGCATAAACGAAGAGCGCGCCAAAAACCTGCTTGCACTTCTCAATTCCAAGAAAGCAAAACTCGCGGAAGAAGAAACAAATCTCGCGATTTACGATACCAAACTCAAAGAAGCGCGTGAGAGAATGCGTGCGCTGACCACCGAGAACAACGAAACGCTTTACGCCAAAATGGAGGCGCAGGAAGCAATCAAAGGACTTGAAAGCGACGTTGTCACGCTCAACTCCAAACTCGGACTTGCGGAAGGTCAGCTCAGACTTTACACGTCGATAAAAGAGGATTATCAAGGATATCAGGAAGCCGTCAAACGCTTGATGCAGGACGCTCACCGCGATCCGATGCTCAAAAGCAGGGTTATGGGCGTACTTGCCGAAGTCATCAGCGTTCCCGAAGGGTACGAGTCGGCAATCGAATATGCGCTCGGTGCGGCGTTGCAAAACGTTCTCGTCGAAAGCGAACGCGATGCCGCGGCGCTTATTACATACCTCAAACAAAAGAGTTACGGTCGTGTTACATTCCGTCCTCTGACGTCATGCCGTCCGCGTGCGCTTGCCGGCGAATATATGCCCGCACTTCGCGAACAAGGTTGTTTCGGCATAGCCGCCGACCTTGTTGAATGCGAAGCGAAGTTCCTTCCTTTTGTTCAGACGTTGCTCGGGACTACCGTTGTCGTCGACAATATGAACACGGCGGAAAGACTGTACCGCAAGTACAATCAAGGATTCAAAATCGTAACGCTCGACGGTGAAATTTACGCCCGCGGCGGCGAAATCACGGGCGGTTCGCGTCGTTCGCAAAACTCCGGTCTTTTGTCGCAGGAAAAGCAGATAGAGCAGGCAAAAGCAAATCTCGACAGACTGCGCTCCAACATTGCACGACTCAAAGAACAGCGCGAAGACCGTCAGCGCGAAATCGAACTTGCAGAAGAGAAGGTCGCGCGTCTTGCCAAAGAAATTTCCGAACTCAGCATAGAAAACTCGCTCAACGAGGACAAGTCCAAACAGTCTGCGGCGATTGTGGAAACTCTGCGTGAGGAAATCAAGAACGACGCCGAAGAATACGAAAAGGTCGTTGCGATAGTCAAGGAACTTACTAGACGCATTTCTTCCATCGACGAACTCGAAAACGTCACGAAAGGAAAACAGGAAGAATACAGCGCGTTGCTCGAAGCGTCCAAGTCCAAGAGCTCGGAGCAGAAGTCCGAACGCGAAAACCTCAACGAAGAGGTTATGAACCTGCGACTGCAACTTGCGGGACACAAGAGTGCGCTCGACGGTTTTGACGCCGACCTGTTCCGTATGCGCCGCGAAATGGAAAGCGCACAGGAAGAAAAACTCGACCTGATTGCCGAACTGAAATCCAAAAAAGCGGCACTCGACGGAATTAAATCCGCACCCGAAAAGACCAAGTTCTCCGCGGAAGACGAAAAGCGTATCAAGGAACTCGAAGCCGAAATCGGCGGACTCAGCGATATGAAACGCAAGTTGTCGGAACGCATTGTTCAACTTGACGCGGACAGAACGAGAATAAGCGAGGAACGCACCGCGCTCAACGAGAAGAAAATCCGCGACGAAGGAATGCTTGAACGCGTCGACGACGAAAACCGTTATCTGCAAGAGCACGTACTCGAAGAGTACAACCTCACTTACTCGTCGGCATTGCCTTTCAGAATCGAAGGTTTCGAAGCGTACGGAGCAAAGACGGTTATCAGCGACCTCAAAAAGTCAATATCCCGTCTCGGCGACGTCAACCCGCTTGCTGTTCAGGCACTTGCGGACGCCGAACAAAGACACGAGGAGTGCGTAACTCAACGCGACGACATCCAGGCGGCGTACGACGACATAGTAAAAATCATCGAAGAACTGACTGCGGAAATGGTGGACAAGTTCACGACGGCGTTCAATCAGATAAACGAGAACTTCCACGAAGTTTTCGTCCAACTGTTCGGCGGCGGCAAAGGCGACCTCAGACTTGACACCAAAGAAACGGACGACCCGCTGGAAGCAGGCATCGAAATTTTCTCGCAGCCTCCCGGAAAGAAGTTGCAGAACATTACGTTGCTCAGCGGCGGTGAAAAAGCGCTTACCGCTATTGCAATTCTGTTTGCAATTCTTATGCTCAAACCGATGCCGTTCTGCGTGCTCGACGAAATCGAAGCGGCACTCGACGACGCAAACGCCAACCTGTTTGCCGAGTTCCTCAAAAAGTTCTCGTCCGAAACGCAGTTTATCGTCATCACTCACAGAAAGCCTACCATGCGTCACGCCGACTCCATATTCGGTGTTACGATGGAAGAAAAGGGCGTCACGAAGATAGTTTCCATCACCTTCGAAGAAGCGCAGAAACACGCTTCAAATGACAGATAGCAGACTATGGGATTTTTCAAAAAGATTGCCGAAGGCATAAAAAAAACCAAGGACAATTTGTCCAAAAAGCTGTTCTTCGCGTTTTCGGCGCGCGCGCTCGATGACGAGTTTTACGACAGCCTTGAAGAAGCGTTGCTTGCGGCTGACGTAGGCGTCACCGCAACCGAAACCGTAATTGAAGACCTCAAAGACCGCGCGTTTCAGGAAAAAATCAAAAAACCGGAAGACGCAAAGGAACTTCTGAAAGAAATCCTAGTCGAGAACATCGACTACGAAACGGAAGAGTATTCCTATCCGCTTGTAATCCTTCTTTCGGGCGTGAACGGAGTGGGCAAGACAACCGCCATCGGCAAACTTGCTCATATGTTCCGCGAACAGGGCAAAAGCGTTGTTGTTGCGGCAGCCGACACGTTCAGAGCGGCGGCAAGCGAGCAACTGGAAGTTTGGGGAGAACGTGCGGGTGTGCGCGTTATCCGTCACAGCGAAGGCGCAGATCCCGCGGCGGTTGTATTTGACGCCGTGTCGTCCGCAAAGGCAAAGAATACCGACGTCATACTCGTCGATACGGCGGGGCGTTTGCACAACAAAAAGAACCTCATGGAAGAACTGAAAAAAATCTGCCGTGTGGTTGACCGCGAACTTCCTAATGCCGATTTCAGAAAGTATCTCGTACTCGACGCAACTACGGGTCAGAACGCCGTGCAACAAGCTGAAATCTTTTCCGAAGCAATCGATACGGACGGCATAATTCTCACCAAACTCGACGGAACGGCAAAAGGCGGCGTCGTTCTTGCAATTTCAATCGGGCTTGAACTTCCCGTGCTGTACGTCGGCGTAGGCGAAAAAATCGACGACCTTATACCGTTCGACGCGCAGGATTTCGTCGACGCGCTGTTCTGATTTGCTGTTCTGATTTATTGTCTACCATACTGAAACACGTATTACAGCAAAATTTGTTGTGTGGCAACGGACGTAGGCAATATTTGAACATAATTATGCGATCATAGCTATGCTCGCATAGCGAAATACGCGTTGGACGTGACGTTGGACGTGATATTACGTAATATTACGTTGTAACAGCATATGATAAAATTATATAAACACATTCAAAGAAGATGTCGAAATGCTTGACATCTTTTTGTTTGCGGTTTATCATTGTGTCAAGGTCAAAGCCTTTACAAAGGTTGAAGCCTTGACAGGACAATGGACAGATTTGAGATAAGTACGCTCCGCGCATACTACGGCGCGCTCATCACCGAGAAGCAGAACGAGTTTCTCAGGTTGCATTACGACGAGGATATTTCCCTCGGCGAACTTGCCGAAATGTTCTCCGTGTCGCGTCAGGCTGTGCTTGACGGCATAAAGAGAGGAGAGAGCGCACTCAAAGAATTTGAAGACAAACTGCATCTGGTCAGCCGCGAAATGGCGGTTGCCGAGTTGCTTGCCGACGCCGAGAAGTCGCTGGACTCGGGCGATACGGACTCTTGCCGCGACAGCATATCTAAGGCAAGGAATTTGTTGGAGGAATAAATGGCAGTCTTTGAAAGTCTATCCGACAGAATGAATCACATATTCTCCAAGCTTCGCAACAAAGGCAAGCTTACGGAGTTGGAAATAAAACAGGCAATGAGAGAAATCCGCGTCGCGTTGCTCGAAGCGGACGTCAACTTTGCGGTCGTCAAGGATTTTGTCAATTCGGTCAGCGAAAAGGCGCTCGGTGAGGACATACTCAAATCCCTTACCCCCGCTCAGCAGATTGTCAAAATCGTCAACGAGGAACTGGTCGCTCTTATGGGCAGCAAACACCAGAAACTCGAAGTCGGCGACAAGCCCCCGACAGTCTATATGATGTGCGGATTGCAGGGCGCGGGCAAAACGACGATGTGCGGCAAACTCGCACTTTATCTCAAAAAACAAGGCAAAAAAGTCCTGCTTGCGGCAGGCGACATATACAGACCCGCGGCAATTCAGCAGCTGAAAGTCGTAGGAAAGAAAGTCGGAACAGAAGTGTTCGATATGGGGCAGATAAGCCCTGTCAAAATTGCAAAAGAGAGCGTCGCATACGCACTCAAAAACGGTTACGACACAGTTATAATCGACACGGCGGGACGACTTCACATCGACGAAGCGTTGATGAAAGAACTTGTCGACGTGAAAGCCGCAGTACACCCCACGGAAATCCTGCTTGTCGTCGACAGTATGACGGGTCAGGACGCAGTAACGGTCGCCGATACGTTCAACAAAACGCTTGACGTTACGGGCGTTATCATGACCAAACTCGACGGCGACACCCGCGGCGGCGCGGCGCTGTCCATAAAAGCCGTGACGGGTAAGCCCATCAAGTTCAGCGGTACGGGCGAAAAAATGGAAGACCTCGAACCTTTCCACCCCGACCGTATGGCAAGCCGAATACTCGGTATGGGCGACGTGCTTACGCTCATTGAAAAAGCCGAACAAGCCTTTTCCAAAGAGCAGGCGGAGCAGTTGCAGAAGAAAATCAAAGAGCGTTCCTTTACGCTTGAAGATTATCTCGAACAACTCGAAAGCGTCAAAAAAATGGGCAACATCGGCGATATGATGAAGATGATACCGGGGCTTGCGGGCAAGGTTCGCAACGAGGATATCGACGAGGACAAGATGATGAAAGCCAAAGTCATCATTCAGTCCATGACGATAAAAGAACGCCGCAATCCCGAGATAATCAAGGGCAGCCGCAGAAAGCGTATAGCGCAGGGCAGCGGCACTTCCATTCAGGACGTCAACCAACTTCTCAAACAGTTCGAACTCACCAAAGAGATGATGAACAGAATGCAGAAAGGCGGAATGAAAGGACTGAAAGGCATGAAGGGTATGAAAGGACTTCCGTTCTGAGTTCCGAATACGACGGACACAAACGTAGCAATCAACGACAAAACATAATCAAGAACAAAACACAACAATAAAATAAAACAAATTTTGCGGGTAACCCCCGTACCAAAGGAGAAAACCATGGTAAAACTCAGACTGACCAGAATGGGCGCAAAGAAAGCACCTTTCTATCGCATCGTTGCAACCGATTCCAGAAAAGCACGTGACGGACAGTACATCGAACAAATCGGCATTTACGATCCCGTAAGCGATCCCAAAGTTGTTCGCATCGACGCAGACCTTGCCAAGAAATGGCTCGCAAACGGCGCACAACCCACCGATACCGTCCGCAACCTTTTCAAGGAACAGGGCATTCTGTAAGGTGAACTATGCTGGAACTCGTCGAATACCTCGTGGAAAAACTCGTTCCCGAGGGTGATTATTCCGTCGAAATGCGCACGGGCGTAGACGAAGCCGACATCGTGGTCATCGTATCCAAGAAAGACATCGGCAAAGTCATCGGCAAACAAGGCAAGATTGCAAAGGCAATTCGCACCCTTGTCAAAGCCGCGTCCGGACATTCCGATACGCGTTACAACGTGGTTATCGAAGAAAAAGAATGAAAGCTGAACTCACAATCGGCAAGGTTCTGAGGCCGAGAGGTGTAAAAGGCGTCGCCAAAATCGAGGCGTACTCCGGCAACGCTTCGCGGCTTCTCAATTTGCGCACGATGAAAGTCGGCGACACCGAATTCGCAGTCGAAAACGCATCTGCCGAAGGCGGTTTTCTTTACGTTAAATTCGTGGGAGTAAACACCCCCGAAGACGTGGAAAATCTGCGCGGCAAGAGCGTTACGGTACGTCGTGCCGATTTGCCCGCACCCCCGAAAGACCGCTATTATATCGCGGATTTGCTGGGCGCGGACGTAATCGTTGGCGGCGACGTAATCGGCGAACTCGTCGACGTATTGCAGTACGGTTCCGCGGACGTTTACGTGGTTAAAACCGCAAACGGAACCGTAAGTTTTCCCGCGCTGAAAGAAGTCGTGCGGACAATTGACCCCGACGAAGGCAAAATCGTTCTTGACGACAGAATGTTTGAAAGAACGGCTGTTTACAATCAATGAGATTTGACATTCTGACCATATTTCCCGAATATTTCGACGTACTCAACCTTGGCATAATCGGCAAGGCAGTTCGTGACGGAAAATTTCAAGTCAACATAGTCAATATCAGAGATTTTTCCAAAGACAAACACCACAAAACCGACGATTATCCGTACGGTGGCGGTGCGGGTATGGTTATGACGCCCGACCCCATCGTCAGCGCAATCGAAGCCACCGACCCTAACCACGAGGCTGTGAGAATTTATCTTTCGCCCAAAGGCGAAGTCTTCAAGCAGTCCGTTGCAAAAGAACTTTCGGGCTGTGACAGAGTGCTGTTTTTGTGCGGCGGATACGAAGGCGTGGACGAACGCGCAATTCAGCTTGCGATTGACCGCGAAATTTCAATCGGCGACTACGTGCTTACAGGCGGCGAACTTCCCGCGCTCGTGGTTATGAACGCGGCAGTCCGATACATCGACGGTGTACTCGGTTCGGACGAAAGCACGGTGGAGGAGAGTTTCTCGACAAATCTGCTCGAATATCCGCATTACACGCGTCCGCAGGTTTACAGAGGGTTGTCCGTACCCGACGTGCTCGTGAGCGGCAATCACGCCGAAGTTGACAAATGGCGAGCGCAGAAATCGTTGGAAATCACGCGAGAACGTCGCCCCGATTTGCTTGAAAAAGACAATCGGAAGGACTAACAACCGAAAGCCGACATCTCTTTTTTGCAATCCGACAGGTAAAGGTGAGCAATGAACATACAATGGTTTCCCGGACATATGACAAAAGCGCTTCGTATGATGGAGGACAATCTCCGTCTTGTCGACGCGCTTATTTACGTCATTGACTCCCGTGCCGTGTACAGTTGCAACAATCCGCTTTTCGACAGACTGATTGCAGGCAAAAAGGTGCTTTACGTTTTCAACAAATGCGACCTCGTGGAGAAATCCGACCTTGACCGTTGGTGCGAAGAGTTCAAGCGCGACGGCAAACCGTTTGTCAAAGCCGTCGGAACTTCGGGCGACTGCGCGGACATCGTTGCGGGACTGAAAAAAGTAACCGCGGACAAACTCGAACACTACGCGCAAAAAGGCGCGCGCGTTTCCGTGAGGGCAATGGTGGTCGGCGTGCCTAATTCGGGCAAGTCAACCATTATCAACGCAATGTGCAAGAAGGCAAAAGCCGTGACGGGCGACCGTCCCGGCGTCACAAAAGGCAAACAGTGGCTGAGCATAGACGGCGTTGATTTTCTGGACACACCGGGTACTTTGTGGGGTAAATTCGACAACGAGAAAGTCGCGCTGCATCTTGCGTATATCGGCAGTATCCGCGACGAAGTTCTCGACATTTCCGAACTTGTTTTCGAACTTCTGAAAGAACTTAAAACCGAACACGCGGACGAACTTGCCAAGCGTTATAACCTCGACGAAGTTCCCGACGACGCGCTTGCGTTGTTCGACAAAATCGCCGTGTCGCGCGGGTTCAAACTGAAAGGCGGAGACGTCAATTACGAGCGTACCGCAAAGACGGTCATTGACGATTTCAGAAAAGGCAGACTCGGCAAAATAATGCTCGAAAAGCCCGAAAAACACGGTTTAGTGTTCAAAAACAGAGGATAAAAGGCATAAAGGTAGAGTTATGGTGCACGCAAGCGAATTGATGTCATACGAAAACAAGCTGCTTGCCGAAGGGTGCAGGTATATCTGCGGAGTGGACGAGGTCGGCAGAGGACCGCTTGCTGGACCCGTCACTTGCGCCGCGGTTATTATGCCGCTCGACGACCTTATCGAAGGCGTCAACGACAGCAAGAAAGTTGCCAAAAAGAAACGCGAAAAACTTGCCGCGCTCATCAAGGAAAAAGCCGTTGCGTATTCGATTGTGTACTATGACAATTTCAAAATCGACAAAATGAACATACTTGCCGCGACCAAGGCTTGTATGACGGAAGCGATTATGTCGCTTGCAGTAAAACCCGACGTCGTACTCGTCGACGCTGTCAAACTTGATATTCCTTACCGCACCGAAGGCATAATTCACGGCGACGCGTTGTCATATTCCATTGCGGCTGCGTCTATAATCGCAAAAGTCGAACGTGACGAATTTATGAAGGAAGCGGCGGAGAAATATCCGCAGTACGACTTCGAAAACAACGTGGGTTACGGCACGGCAAAGCATATTGCCGCGCTCAAAGAGTTCGGACCTACCGAAATTCACCGCAGAACTTTTATCAAGAATTTCGTCAAGTGAGTATGAACAAACGCGCAAAAGGTTATATTGCGGAAGAGCGAGCGGTTGAACTTCTAAAAAGGGAAGGTCTCCGTGTTGTCGCAAGAAACGTCAAAATCGCGGGTGTTGAAGTCGATATTATTGCCGAAGAAAAAGACGTCACCGTTTTTGTCGAGGTGAAGTCGTCTGAATTCGTAACCGCTTGTCCCGCCGAAAACGTAACCCCGAACCAAATGCGCAGATACGTAAAAGCCGCAAAGTCGTATGTCGTTTCGCATTCTCTTTTTGACCGCGATATACGCTTCGACGTTGTGACAGTAACCGCCGAAAACACAGAGCATATCCGCGCCGCTTTCGACGCTTCGGTCTGAACTTTCCGAAAAAGCAAAAAATCAAGCATTTTGCCGTTTAATTTTGAATTTGCGTGCGCATTTTGCTTGTGTAAATATTTGATATATGATATTATAACACGCGTGACTCGGGCGTTCCGCTTGCGGGGATACTGTTAAGAACGCTTAGTATAAAGGAGGACAGTCAACTATGAACATTATCGACACTATCGAAAAAGAGGGTATGAGAACAGACCTGCCCGAAATCGAAATCGGCGACCAAGTCAAAGTCTTCGTTAAGGTTATCGAAGGCAACAGAGAGAGATTGCAGTCGTACGAAGGTATCGTCATCGCCAAGAAAAACGGCGGTATCCGCGAAACTTTCACCGTCCGTCGCGTCACCTACGGCGTTGGCGTAGAAAGAACCTTCCCCATGCATTCCCCCAAAATCGACCACATCGAAGTCGTCCGTCACGGCAAGGTCAGAAGAGCAAAACTCTATTACCTCAGAGAGCGCACCGGTAAGGCCGCGAAACTCAAAGAAATCAGATAACGCGAAGTATGAAGAAAAGATTAGTTTCGATATGCATAATAGTGCTGGTACTTGTACTGGCACTATTTGTGCTTTCAGCGTGTAACGCTTCTTCCACGGAATACGACACTGAACTCGTATCCAACGGCGGATTTGAAAATTACACCAAAAACAGCGACGGCAAAATCACTTTCGACGGCTGGCAAGCCGGTGGAAACTGGACGAATTCAGAGTACCGCCGTAAACCTCTTTCTAGTTCCGAAAGCGATGACGAAGAACTTGCCGAACAGCTCGGCGACAGCTATCTCGGAATTGAAAATAAGAAAGGCGGAGCGGTTTATATCTATCAAAGCGTCAAAGTCGACCGCAAAGCCGTCTACAAGGTTTCCGTCGACATCAGACTGCAGAGTAGCATAACCGCAGGTAAAGGCGCATTCGTGACTTTCAGCGAAAACGCCGATTACGTCTTTGTCGAACAGGTCAAGGCAGACGGTTGGAAAACTCTGACTTTCTATGTCAAACCCATCAACACGGACTATCTCACAATCGCGCTTTCTCTCGGCAAAGAGGGCGAAACGTCCGTCGGTACGGCGTACTACGACAACGTTTCGATGATGAAGGTTGACCCGTCCGCTGTGCCCGAAGGCGCAACCGTCACCGAATTCAAAATGTCCCAGATTGCACGTTACAATCAGGACATCGGCGGAATTCTGTTCGTCACCTTTATGACTCTGTTCGGAGTTGCTCTCATCGTGACGGTCTTTGTGCTTGTCAGAAAGACCTATGCACGCTCCGACGCTTTCATCAACTTTGACGGCACCGCAGGCGGAACATCTCTTATCCCCGCAGGCGGCAAATCCGCAAAAGGCAAAGCAAACAAAGCAACCGCAGTTGCGGCTCCTGCCGTGTGGTACAAGAACGGTTGGTTCGTTGCCGGAGTGCTTGTGCTTGCAACCTTTGTCGTAAGGCTTATATTCCTGCTTACGATGTACGGTTTCGGCGGTGAAATGACTACGCTCGTCAACATCGCACGCGAAGCCGCACAGAACGGAGTAGGCGATATTTATGCAAATTACGGCACCGCGCTTGCCACTATGTCTCCCGGCACGATTTATATTCTCGCGATAATCGGTGCTATGGGACAAAATCTGACTTCTGTCGGCGTGTCCGTGCTTATCCGTCTGGTCGGAGTGCTCGCGGATGTGGCAGTGGTTGCGATGATTTACTTCTACGGAAGAAAATACGCAAGCGACCGTATCGCCGTTCTCTTCGCCGCACTTTATGCGTTGTTGCCCATTACCTTCGTTATGAGCGGTATTGCGGGAACGTTCGAATCTCTGCTCGTTGCGCTCATGGTCGCTGCAATCCTGTGCCTTGTCGAGAAACGCTATATCTTCGTTTATCTCTTCATGACGCTCGCCGCAGTCCTCGACCTCAGAGCATTGGCACTCGCGCCTCTCGCGGTTACGTATATGGGTTATATGTACTACCGTGACGACGCAAGTCTCAAAAAGTTCGGCAAGAACCGCGCAATCATTGTCTTCGGACTTATCGGTTCCTTTGTGCTGGCATATCTCCTCACTCTTCCCGTGGCAATCAACCACCTCGGAGAAAACGCCTTCTACGGTTTCAAGATGATGATAAACCAGTATGCGAACAACCAGATTTTCGTCGACAACGCGTTCGGTTTCTACGGAATGGTAGCACTCAACCAGAAAGGTTTCAGCAGTGCGGCGTCCATTCTCAACCTGCTGTTCATACTCGTGCTTGCAATCTACGTGTGCTCGCTGTACTTCAAGAAACGCAACCGTCAGGAACTTATCCTTCTCGCGTCCTATATGCTCGCAATGGTTGCCGTGTTCACTCTTAAAGTCACGTACACCTATCTCTTCCTCTCCATTGCTCTCGGCGTCATCTACACGATGGTTTCCGGCGAAAAGAGAATGTACGGTATTGTGGGCGGCTACGGAATTCTGTCCTTCCTGTGCGTCGGATTGCTGATGAAGAACTCGGGTTACGTTTCTGCAATCTCCGAAGGCTTCTTCGTCAACTTTGAAACCACGGGCGCAGACTTCATCATCTTCAGCATCTTTGCCGTCCTGCTCACGCTTTATTACAGCTACGTTGTTTACAACATCACCAACACGGGTAAAGTGGTAGACATCAAACCTCTGTCCCGTCCTTTCAAAGAAGAAATCAAAGAAGGTTTCCAAAACTTCGTGAACGTCTTCAAGAAAGACTAAAACAACAAACTCACACAAAACCGCCGCAGAAATGCGGCGGTTTTATTTTTGCCAAACTAATTCAAATCAAATTGTAATTAATAGAAAGTCAATTGAGAATTGATAGCAAACGAATTGTCGCGGTGAGGTTCAGAGCAGGCTGTCTTTCAGTACGGCGGAGTATTCCTGCGCGACGAGTGATCCAATCGTTTCGAAAATGATGTTGTCGGCGTATTTGTGAGCCGTTGCAAGTTTCTCGGGGGTATTGACAGTCCAGGTGATTACGGGCACTTTCTTGCGCGCTTTGACAACGTATTTGTTGGCGTCCAGGTCGCGTATGTCGTATGCGATGAAATCGGGGTCGGAGAGTTTCGTCACCCAAAGTTTGCCCATAAAGTCCGTGAGGTGAGAGCGTTTTGTGCCTTTGGGATTGCGCCAGGTGCACAACTGACCGCTGGGACGGTCGGAGTGTTTTTTGCAGTATGCCACGGCACCGAAATTGAAAGATTGAAGGGCAATGTCGCCTTTGTAAGACTTAACGCGTTCGCATACGGCCGCCGCAATGGACGTATCGGCGGGGTTCAGACCTTTGATTTCGCAGAGAATGCCGACCTGACTGTTCACTAGTTCGAGAAATTCGTCAAACGTGGGAATGCAGAATTCGGTGTCGTAAAGGTGGGTTTTTGTCAGTTCTTCGACAGTGCAGTCTTTTACCTTTTTGTCAATGCCGCACACACGTTTCAGGTTGTCGTCGTGGAATACGACGAGATGTCCATCGGAACTCAGGTGCACGTCGATTTCGATGTTAAATCCGTGTTCTATTGCCGCGGCAAAAGCGGGCATACTGTTTTCGGGCAGTTCGTCGTCGTGAAGTCCTCTGTGCGCGACAGGAACTTTGAACAGCCAATCGAATTTCATAATCTCCTCCGATAATGCAATTTTCTGTTTAATTTTATTGATATAATTCTAGAATTACATTATAATAATGTCAATACGTAAACGTAAGTTTTTATATTTTCCGCGCGTGCGCGGACAGAAGCGAGGACAGATTTGAACCTTGAAAATATCCGCAATTTCTCCATAATCGCTCACATCGACCACGGTAAAAGCACTCTTGCCGACCGTCTTATCGAAAAGACGGGCACGGTGTCTTCGCGTGAGATGTCCGACCAGCTTCTCGACAATATGGACATAGAGAAGGAAAGGGGCATCACAATCAAATTGCAGACCTGCCGTTTGTTTTACAACTACAAAGGCGAGGAATATACGCTCAACCTTATCGACACTCCGGGGCACGTAGACTTCACCTACGAGGTGTCGCGTTCTCTTGCGGCGTGCGAAGGCGCATTGCTTGTCGTAGACGCAACGCAAGGCGTGGAAGCGCAGACGCTTTCAAACGTCTATCTTGCGCTTGACAACGACCTTGAAATTCTTCCCGTTATCAACAAAATCGACCTTGCTTCCGCTGACGTCGACGGCGTCAGAACGGAAATCGAAGACATAATCGGTCTCGACACGACGGGCTGTCCTTTGATATCGGCAAAAGAGGGCATAGGTATCGACGACGTTCTCGCACAGATAATCGAGAAACTTCCAGCCCCGAAAGGCGATGTTTCAGCGCCGCTCAAAGCGTTGATTTTCGACAGTTATTACGACAACTATCGCGGTGCTATTTCCATGGTACGCATTATGGACGGCACGGTGAAAGCGGGCGACAGAATCAAGATGTTCGCGACGGGGAAGGTCTTTGACGTCGTTGAAGTCGGTGTATACACGCCCTCAATGAAACCCGTTTCTTCGCTCTCCGCGGGTGAAGTCGGATACATTGCCGCAAGCGTAAAAAACGTGGCGGACACGGCAGTCGGCGACACCATCACAAATGCCGACAATCCTGCAAAATCGCCGCTTAAAGGATACAAAAAAGCAACGCCAATGGTCTTTACGGGCGTTTACCCCGCCGACGGCGCAAGATACAACGACCTCAAAGAAGCGCTCCTGAAACTGCAACTCAACGACGCTTCACTGAGTTTCGAACCCGAAAATTCCAAGGCGTTGGGGTTCGGTTTCAGATGCGGTTTCCTCGGACTTCTGCATATGGAAATCATCGAGGAAAGGTTGGAGCGCGAATTCGACCTCGACCTCATTACGACAGCACCCGGGGTTTCCTATCACGTCACAAAGACCAACGGCGAAAAACTCATAGTTGACAATCCGACCAATCTTCCTCCCGCGGGTGAAATCGAATGTATCGAAGAGCCTGTCGTAAAGGCTATGATTTACACGCCGCCCGAATACGTGGGGCAGATTATGGAACTGTGTCAGGATAAACGCGGCATATTCGTCGATATGACTTACATCGACACTGCGCGCGTACAGTTGACTTACCGTTTGCCGCTCAACGAAATCATATACGATTTCTTTGACAGTCTGAAATCCAGAACGCGCGGATACGCCTCTCTCGACTACGATATGGACGGCTACGAAAAGAGCGACCTTGTCCGCCTCGATATGCTCATCAACGGCGATATGTGCGACGCACTTTCGCTCATTGTTCATAAGGACAAGGCGTATGCCCGCGGCAGAGGAATTGCGGAGAAACTCAAAGATGCAATTCCGCGTCAGCTGTTCGAAATTCCGATACAGGCTGCAATCGGCGGAAAAATCATTGCGCGCGAAACCGTCAAGGCTATGCGAAAGGACGTTCTCGCAAAGTGCTACGGCGGCGACATAACCCGTAAAAAGAAACTTCTCGAAAAGCAGAAAGAAGGCAAAAAGCGTATGAGAAGGGTAGGTTCCGTCGAAGTTCCGTCCGAAGCGTTCGTCAGCATTCTCAAAGTCGGCGACGACAAATAAAAGGCAAAATTATGTTGCTTTACATTCATTTGCCGTTCTGCAAAAGCAAGTGCGCGTATTGCGATTTCAATTCGTACGCAAACTGCGACGCGGCAACGGTTTTCAGCTATCTAACCGCATTAAATCGCGAAATCGACTTTGCCGCCGACAAGTTTTCGGAGGCGAAAATCGACACCGTTTACATAGGTGGCGGTACGCCTTCGTCGCTTGATCCGAAAGTCGTGGAAAGGATTATGAAACGGCTTTCAGAAAAGTTCCGTTTTTTCAATCCTTCCGAAGTCAGCATCGAAGTCAACCCCGAAAGCGTGACGGAAGACAAACTGAAAGTTTACCGTGACTGCGGCATAAACCGCGTAAGCATGGGCGTGCAGAGTCTGAACGACGACAATCTCAAATCGGTAGGCAGACTGCACGACGCAAAAACTGCGATTCAAAGAGCCGAGCTTGCGGCAAAATATTTCGACAACCTTTCGGCGGATTTCATAATAGGGTTGCCGTACGATACGAACGAAACCGTGCGCAACGAAATTTCCGAGTTTGCACCTATGGTGCAACATATGTCCGTTTACGAACTTACTCTCGAAGAAAACACACCCCTTTGCAACCGAGTGAACGATGGTACGACGTGGTTGCCGTCCGATGACGAAGTCGCGGATTATCTCGATATCGCAATCGACGTTTTGCACGAAAACGGACTCGAACGCTACGAAGTGTCCAACTTTGCAAGAGCAGGGCGCGTTTGCCGTCACAATTACGGTTACTGGACGAGAGAGGAATACGTCGGACTGGGTGCGGGCGCTCATTCGCTCGTTAAAACAACTGACGGCAAAAATCCCGCTCCCGCCGAAATCAGGTTTGCGTCTCCACGCGACCTCAATGCTTATATCGGCGGCATAAACTGCGTTTCGTCTTTCGACGACGTGCCGCGCGTCGGAATGTCCGTTCTGTCGCCGCGCGATATTGCGTACGAGAAGGTTATGCTCGGTCTGCGCACAACCGAGGGTATCGACGAAAAACTGCTCGACGGCAAGGATTTGTCGCGGGTCAAATCGTTTTTCCGTTTTTCGGACGGCAAAGCCGCTTTGACAAGAGAGGGAATTGCGGTTATGAATTCCGTTCTTACGGAAATAATTTAATTGCTGGTCGCTTTCGCCACTCCGATTTGGTTTCAACCTTATTGGGAATTTTCACGGGATTTTAACGGTTCTGCGACATAGTGTTCGCGTCGGGAAAAATCTTCCGACATATTGTCGCTCTTGTCGGGATATGTCCGACCGCGCGACGGTAAGTCCGATATTTCAATCTTTTTTTGTTTTATATTATAAAATAATTGAATTTCGGCGACATCTTTGATATACTCGTTGTATCAAATACGGAGGGATGTAATGACACCCAAACTTTCGTTCAGTACGAACAGACCGAAAGCGCCTCTCGCGCTTATCGCAACCCCCGGCGCAAAAGAACTTACAAAACTTATCGACGAAAAACTTATCGAATGGTATAAGTCCGTTGACGTCGACAACACCCTGCAAAAAGACACTTTCATAATCGAAGCGACTTGCCCCCGTTTCACCAACGGCGACGGTAAGGGTATGATTATGGAAACCGTACGCGGCAAAGACCTGTTCATCATCTGTGACGTATCCAACCACGGTGTTACTTACAACTTCCTCGGCAAGCAGATTCCGATGACGCCCGACGAACATTTCGCCGACCTCAAACGTATTATCTGCGCCGCAAACGGCAAACCCGAACGTATTACGGTTGTTATGCCTATGCTGTACGCCGCACGTCAGCACCGCAGAGCGAGCAGAGAATCTCTCGACTGCGCGCTTATGCTTCGCGAACTGTTCGATATGGGCGTGTCCGACATAATCACGTTCGACGCTCACGACCCCAGAGTTCAGAACGCGGTGCCGCTTATGGGATTTGACAACTATTTCCCGACGTACCAGATTCTGAAAGCGCTTACAAAGCGTTTCCCCGACGTCAAACTCGACAAGAACAGCCTTATGTGCATTTCTCCTGACGAAGGCGCAATGGGCAGAAACGTTTACTACGCGTCCGTTCTCGGTCTCGACCTCGGTATGTTCTACAAACGCCGTGACTACGCAAACGTCGTCAACGGCAGAAACCCGATTATCGCTCACGAATACATAGGCAGTCCCGTTATGGGAATGAATGTATTTGTTGCGGACGATATGATTGCGACGGGTGACAGTATCATCAAACTCGCAAAAGAAATCAAAGAAAAAGGTGCACAGCGCGTTTTCCTTACCGCAACTTTCGCCCTTTTCACCGAAGGTGTGGAGAAGTTCAACAAGGCTTACGAAGAAGGTCTTTTCGACGCGGTCATCAGCACCAACCTCGCATACCGCATTCCCGAACTCAAAGAGTGCGAATGGTTCATCGAAGCGGATATGTCGAAATATCTCGCATACATTATAGCGGCAGGCAATCTCAACGAGGCGGTGTCCAATCTGCTCGACCCGTTCGAGAAAATCCACCAGCTTGTCGACAGCATCAACAAGAAGCAGAACAATAACTAGGAGGAAAAAGTGAAAATCACATGGCTTGGTCATTCCGCATTCCGTCTCGAAGAGAGCACAGGTACCGCGGTTGTCACCGACCCTTATCACCCATATGTGGGCTATGAAATGCCCCGTGTAAAAGCGGATATAGTGACTGTAAGTCACGGTCATAAAGACCACAGTTACCTTGAATCCGTGGAAGGTTCGCCCGAAGTTCTGACACACGCGGGCGCATACAACATCAGCGGCGTCCATATCCTCGCCCGTCGTACTTTCCATGACGACAAAAACGGCGCCGTAAGAGGCGAAAATCTCGTCTTCAAGTTCCGTATGGACGGCGTGGACGTCTGCCATATGGGCGACATCGGCGAAGAGTGCAACGCAATGCTCGTCGAAAGCATAGCCCCCGTCAACGTACTTATGATACCCGTGGGCGGAACGTACACCATCGACGCCGAACAGGCAAAAGAATACGTGGACCGCATTATGCCGGACATCGTGATTCCTATGCATTTTAAGACCAGAGACTGCGAGTTCGAACTGTCGCGTCTGAACGAATTTCTCGATTTGTTCGACGATGAGGACATCGTTTACGTAGAGTCCGACACAGTAGAATTCGACCGCGCCGATTTTGACGGCGAGAGCACAAAAGTCTTTGTTTTGGAAAGATTTTCCGCCTGATTTCACAAAAGAATTTTCACGCATACATCATACCGACTTCCGCGCAACGCGCGGAAGTTCGGTGCAATAATATTCAGGAGGCATTATGTCAGATTACACCAGGGAAATGCTTGAAAATGCAGGCATTTTCGCAGTCCGCGACATCGCCAAAGAAGTGGGCGTTTCTTCGCCTACCAAGAAAAACAAAGCAGAACTTATCGACCTTATTCTGAAAATTACGTCGGGAGAAATGGCGCCCCCGGAAGCGCCGCGCCGCGGTCGTCCGAAAAAGGACAACGAAATCGCGCGACCCGTCCGTGTTCCGTCCGAACAGAAAGACGCTGTCAAAACGGAAATGCCCAAACGCGAAAAACGTTTCGGCGACAGAGAGTTCCGCGGCAGAAATCAGGAACGTGCGGCGGGATTTTACGAAGACCGTCCCAAGGAAGAAGCCGACCAGATTCGCGAAGGTTTCCTCGAAATCAACCCCGACGGATACGGTTTTCTGCGCGTAAAGAACTGTGAATGCAACGAAATGGACGCTTACGTCCACGCGGCAAAAATCAAACAGTACGGTTTGCGCAAAGGCGACCGCGTGAAAGCTACCTGCAAAATCATTCAGGACGGCAAACCCGCAGCGGTTGTGAACGTAATTTCAATCAACGGAGTAGACATCGCGTCCGTAGGCAAACGTCCCAACTTCGACGACCTCGTCCCCATTTATCCCGACGAACGTCTTCGTCTGGAAATTCCGTCCCGTCCGCGCGATTACGCAATCCGTTGCATCGACCTTGTAGCGCCTATCGGTAAAGGTCAGCGCGGTATTATCGTTTCTCCGCCGAAAGCAGGCAAAACGACCTTGCTCAAAATGATTGCGGGTTCGATTGCCGAAAACTATCCCGAAATCGTGCTTTTCGTTCTTCTCATCGACGAACGTCCCGAAGAAGTTACGGATATGCAGCGTTCGGTCAAGGGTGAAGTGGTTTATTCCACGTTCGACGAAATGCCCGAACATCACACCAAAACCGCGGAAATGCTTCTCGACAGAGCAAAACGACTTGTCGAAATGGGCAAAGATGTCGTAATTCTGATGGACAGTCTTACGCGTCTCGCGCGTGCGTACAATACTACAATCCCCCCGACAGGCAGAACTCTTTCGGGCGGCGTCGACCCCGGCGCGTTGCACAGCCCAAAACGTTTCTTCGGTTCGGCACGTAACATCGAAAACGGCGGTTCGCTCACAATCATTGCAACCGCGCTCATCGATACGGGCAGTCGTATGGACGAAGTTATTTTCGAAGAGTTCAAAGGCACGGGCAATATGGAAATTCACCTCGACCGCAAACTTTCCGAACGCAGGATTTTCCCTGCGATCGACCTTGCAAAGAGCGGCACGAGAAAAGAAGAACTCCTGCTTACTCCCAGCGAACTCGCGGGAACGTGGGGCGTTCGCAAAATGCTGTCCGTCGGCGACAGCGCGGAAGCCACGGAAAATCTGCTCAACATGCTTGTCAAGACCTCGTCGAACAAAGAGTTTGTCGAGCAGCTCAATTTGCAGTTCAAGATGTGGCAGAAAGAAGGTTACAACTGGCGCAAACCCAACTGATTGCAGGGTTTTGACCTGATACAAAAGAAATAACCGTCGACACGGGCGGACATTTTACGGAGGTGTGTATGCAGAACGAAATCAAAGAACCCGTAAAACTCCTGAACGAGGACGGAACGCTTGCCGTAAAAGGGTGGGCAAGACGTAATCTGTTCGAATACGAGAGGAAATTCGTCACTCCGCGCAGTCGTCTGAAAGAATGGGACTTCTATCAGATTTCCAACGGCAGACTGCTTGTGCAGATAAGTTTCTTCAACATCACAATCGCCAGCGCGGCAACAGCAACGCTAATCGATATGCGTACGGGCAAAAAGATTTCGTCCGTTTCGCTGTCGCTGTTCACGCGCCGTCGCTATCTGCTCCCGCTTAAATCCGACGAGCCCAACTTTTTCCGTTACGACAAAAACGGCAGTTATCTGGAATTCGACACCGCAAAAGACTGGCGCAAAATTCTGTTCGGCGGACTTGCGGCAGGGAAGTATATGAAAGCGCGGTTGAAGATGTATTATCCCGAAGGACAGGAAAACATCACAATCGTTACGCCATTCGACAGCAGTCCCTCGCAGTTTTTCCTTACAACAAAACAGAACTGTATGCCTTGCGAAGGCACGGTGACCTGGGGCAAAGAAACGTTCGTGTTCAACAAGGACAACACCTTTGCCGTTATGGACTGGGGACGTGGAGTCTGGCCGCATAAAAACTGCTGGTATTGGGGCAATGGTTCGAAATACATCGACGGCAAACTGTTCGGGTTCGAAATAACGTGGAAAATCGGCAACGAAGAAAACGCTACCGAAACCTGTCTGTTCTACGACGGTAAGGCACACAAAATAGGTGCGGTAGACGTTGAAGAATTCCCCGGCAACAACAACGGCTGGATGAAACCGTGGCATTTCGTTTCCGAGGACGGACGTTTCGACGTCACGATGACCCCGTTTTACGACAACAAGAGCGGCGTTATCATGTTCGGTGCGCTCGGAATGAAAACGCATCAGGTTCACGGTATATGGAACGGAACCGCCGTTCTTGACGACGGTAAAGTCATAGAAATCAAAGATATGTACGCGTTCTGCGAATACGTGGAAAACGCGTGGTAAAACAAAGGAGATACTATTATGAAGTGCTCAAAAGACATTGTTTACATCGGTGCAGACGATATGGAACTCGACCTTTTTGAAGGTCAGTATATTATTCCCGACGGCATATCCTACAACTCGTACCTCATCGAGGACGAAAAAATCGCCGTTATGGATACGGTTGACAAGGCAAAAGTCGAGAAATGGCTAGACAACCTCGACGACGCCCTTCACGGCAGACAGCCCGACTATCTCGTGGTTTCGCATATGGAACCCGACCACAGCGCGGGCATTCTCGCATTTGCAATCAAATATCCGAACGCGGTTATCGTCGGCAACGCCAAAACTTTCGATATGTTTACGCGTTTCTTCAAAGCCGAATTGCCCAACAAACTGGTAGTCAAAGAAGGTGACAAACTCGCGCTCGGTGCGCACGAACTCACTTTCTACACCGCGCCTATGGTGCATTGGCCGGAAGTTATGGTGAGTTTCGAAGCAAAAGACGGAGTTTTGTTCTCCGCCGACGCATTCGGTAAATTCGGTGCGCTTGCAGTCGATGACGACGACTGGGCGTGCGAAGCTCGCAGATACTATTTCAACATCGTGGGAAAATACGGCGCGCAGGTTCAGGCACTTCTCAAAAAACTTGCCGCACTCGACATCAAGGCAATTTGCCCGTTGCACGGTCCCGTCCTCGACGAAAATTTGTCCTATTATGTCAACCTCTATGATGTTTGGAGTTCTTACAGAGCGGAAGACGAGGGAACTTTCATTGCCTGTGCCTCTATTTACGGCAACACCGCACAAGCCGCCGACGCACTTGCCGAAGAACTTCGCAGCAGAGGAGAGAAAGTCGTTGTAACCGACCTTGCGCGTTGCGATATAGCGGAAGCCGTCGAAGACGCTTTCAGATATTCGAGAATGGTTCTTGCCGCTCCCACGTTCGACGGCGGAATATTCCCGATTATGGACGAGTTTATCGCGCATATCAAGTCCAAGAATTATCAGAACAGAAAAGTCGCGTTCATCGAGAACGGTTCCTGGGCGCCTATGTCCGCAAAGCTCATGCGCGCGGCTCTCGAGGGACAGAAGAACATTGCTTTCACCGACACCGTGATTACTTGCCGTTCTTCCGTTCCCGACGACCTCGAAGACGTCTGCAAGAAAGTAGCCGACGAACTCCTTGCATAAACGCGGGTTTTAACTGTTCAATCAAAGCATTCAACTCCGTTTGCGGCAGGCACTTTCCGAAGTGCGAAAATCAAGTAAAAATACTTGCGATTTTCCTCGGAAAGTGCTTGTCAAAATCGGGTAAGTAATATATAATCTTTTTCGTTGGGTTTCCCGAGCGTCAGGCTCTCGGACGACAGTTGGATAGAGTGGTTTTGTTTTCCACATCATCCAACTGCCACCCACTTACACAAATACGCCGCAAAGCGTCATAACACCTTGGAGGAGTCGCCTAGTTTGGTCGAGGGCGCACGACTGGAAATCGTGTAACCGTCAAAAGCGGTTCGAGGGTTCGAATCCCTCCTCCTCCGCCACCGAAAAGCACCGAATCAATCGGTGCTTTTCTTATCTTTGCGGTGGGATTCGCAACCTGACGCTGACGCGGTTTTGCAACCTGCGCGACTCTCGCGCAGAGCAAATGTCTCAAAACACGCTATTCCGTCACTACGTTCCTTACGAACCCTCCTCCTCCGCCACCGAAAAGTACCGAATCAATCGGTGCTTTTCTCATCTTTGTGGAGAGATTCGCAACCTGACGCTGACGCGGTTTTGTATGTAATTTTGCGAGTAGGTGGTATAGCGCAATTTGTCGGAAATTTGATAGCCTACTTATAATGTCTAATGTGTAAATACGGCTTATTGACACTTTGGGGTTTTTAATATATATTATCCGTAGAATCATCTACCGAGGTTTTGCAAAGTTTAAGCTTGGCGGTCGACAGGGGAGCATATGGGAAAATACAACGAAAAATATTTTCATCCCGACAACGAGATGAATAACAATCAAATCGAAGATTTGCTCAATGAAGGCGAAGAAATCATATGGCGCGGAAGACCTAAACTCGCGGCGTTCATTTGGTCAAAGGTGTTCAATATGCTACCGTTCGCGCTTCTGTGGGCTTGCGTTGACGGGTTTGTAATTTACGGTCTGGTGACGACGGATGCTTTGGTTGGCGTTAAACCCGTTTACATCGCAATGATTGTAGGCTTTTTTGCCGTGCACCTTGCACCTGTGTGGATTTGGCTTGCAAACGTACTGTCGTCATACGCGCAATGCAAAAATCAGGATTATGCTTTTACTACGTCGAGAATTATTATCCGCACGGGAATAATTGTCGATATCAAAACCATTTTGTATGCCGACGTTGTGTCCGTAGATATCAGAGTCGGGCTCGTTGACAGGTTGTTTAAGGTTGGCGACATTTACATCACGGCAAAGAACGGCAAGGCGGTGTTGTGGGATATCGAAAACCCCTACAAAGTGTTCAATATGCTGCAAAAAGTCGTCAACGACATCAAAACCGACATCTATTATCCCAACGAACTGCGCCCCAAAGAAAATTCGGGTTACAATACCAAATACAAAATCAAAAAGGACGAAGAATGACTTTTTGTTTTGTTGCTTTTGTTTTAATTGCGAATTTGAAACGGCAGGTATGTTACCTGCCGTTTTTGTTTGAATAAAGCCGTTTGTCAGCGTTTAAGTTTAATGTCAGTTTTCCGAAACGGGTTCGGGTGCGGACAAATTAACGTCGGGAGTTTTAGGAAGTTTTTTGCGGACAATGAAGAAGTATATGACGCAGAGCAAAAGACTTACAACTGCGGAAACGGGTACGGCTATACCTATCATCAGCATATTGGTAGAGGGCAGAGAGCGGAAGAGATAAGATAGAGGAATTCGGACTCCGAACGCTGTAAGCAGTCCTTGCAGCATAACGAACCGTGTTTTTTCAAGGCCGTTGAAATAACCGAGCATACAGAACGTAACCGCAATAACGATGTATTCGAAGGAACAGCTTTTGAAATAGAGGGCGGTTGAGGCGATGACTTCGCCGTCGTTGGCAAATATGGCTGCAAGAAGATGTCCGCCGAAGAAAGTAAGCAGGAACATCGCTGTACCGAACGCAAGGGAAACGGCACCCGCGAGAAACAGCGCTTTTGTTGCACGTTGATAGTTGCCGCGTCCTGCGTTTTGAGCAACGAAAGCGGAGAGCGAGGAAAGAAAAGACATCGGCACTATCGAGAGGAAAACGAACAGTTTTTCGGCAATTCCGATGCTAGCCGACTGGACAAGTCCCAGTTCGTTGACTATTGCCGTGATAATCAGAAAGGATATGCTGACCAAAAAGTCCTGCAAGGCAATGGGTGCTCCGACCGAAAGAATGCTTTTTACCGTACCTTTTGCGGAAAATCCGTCTTTTGTCACGGGGAAAGGCAACTTTTTATTTTTGAGATATATGAGCGAGAAAAGAACGCTTGACGCTTGCGCGATAATCGTTGCAAGCGCGGCACCCGCCGCGTCCATATGGAATACTGCAACGAAGAGCAAATCAAGCACGACGTTCAAAGCGCAGGCAATGGCGACGAAAACGAATGGCGTCCTTGAATTGCCGATGCCGCGGAAAATGCCGCTTATTGCGTTGTATGCGGTGATGAAAATCATGCCCGCACCGCATATGCGTATGTAGAGCACGGTCTGTTCGAGAGCGGGGGCGGGAGCTTGAAGTGCAATTGCAATATATTTCGGAATTATGAGAAGTATGGCGGTGATGACGACGGCAACGACGGAAAACAGTTTTATCATTCCGCAAACGACGCGACCGGCTTTTTCGGGATTGTTTGAGCCGACCGCCTGACCGATTAATACCGTTACGCCCATTGTAAGACCCGTAACGATAGCGGTGACGGCGACCATAAGCTGACTTCCCGTTGCGACTGCCGAAACGCTTGCCGTAGAACCGAATTGTCCGACGACGATGAGGTCTACAGCACCGTAGAGCGCCTGCAAGAGCAGGGAAAGCATAAGAGGTATTGCAAACTTAATGAGAGGGGGCAGGATTTTGCCTTCCAAAAAACCGTTGTTTTCCTGCATATTCCGCCTCCTTCTTTCAGTCGGATACACCATATCAAATAGTAAAAGAAAAAGCAATCGAATTGAGCGTATCGTTGGAACTTTTGCGCGCGTGAATTGTTGAACGCGCCAATCTTCGTATTATCCGAAAAAAATATGGACAGCGCGCACAATAGGTTGTAAAATTTTGAAAAGGAGAAAATATGGAAACAAACGAATTCATCGAAATTTTGAACAGCGGAAAACGCGTTGAAGCAGGTTCCGAAACCCACAAGTGCATGCACCGTCTGTCCGTCGAAGCGCGGCGGGTTATGTGCGAACTGAACTGCTCGTTTCACGACGAAGCGGAAATAGTCGAACTGTTTTCCAAACTGACGGGAAAGAAAGTCGACGACTCGTTCAGGCTTTTCCCACCTTTTTATACCGATTGCGGCAAAAATATAACGGTAGGAAAGAATGTGTTTATCAATTCGGGTTGTTGTTTTCAGGACCAGGGCGGAGTTGAAATCGGGGACAATGTATTAATCGGACAACAAGTCGTAATCGCAACTCTCAACCACGACCTCAACTCCGAAAAGCGTGCGGATATGATACCCGCAAAGGTTACAATCGGCAAAAATGCGTGGGTGGGTGCTCACGCTACAATTCTCGCAGGAGTAAGTATAGGCGAAAACTCGGTTGTAGCGGCAGGAGCAGTCGTCACAAAAGACGTTCCGCCCAACACCGTTGTCGGAGGAGTTCCCGCAAAAATCATAAAAAGCATAGAATAAACACATATCTTTTGCGGCAATTGTTGCTCAAAAAATACTGTTGTAAATTTTTATCAATTACACGGCAGAGATGATTTCTCGGTCGTATTTTATTTTTGGATTTGTTTTAAAAAATAGTTATACTTATGTTATAAAATCGTTTACATATGCCGCTTTTTGTTGCTGTAACCGTAGGTTTGTGATAAAATCCGTTTAACCGATTATGATTTCAAGGGAGAAAATCATGCAAACTGCAAACGATTACAGAACGCCGTTTTATTCTAAACTTTTGTTTTTCGACGACCAGAACCTCAACATCATGAAAAACGTTAAACGCGAAAGCGTTGCACCCGAAAAACTTTCCGACGGGTACGTCGACCCGGCCGTCGACCTTGTCAATTTGTGTTGGGGTTATCCTTTCGTTTTTTACTGCGAAGCGATAGGAAAATATGTGTTGTATTATCAGGGCTGGAGCAGAAACAACGTTGTTATGCCGCACCATATTTCTCTTGCCGCCGAAAGCGACGACGGCGTAAATTTCCGTCCCTTTAATATGGCGCAATTCGGCAACTGTGACGACTATATTTTGCCCAATCAGGTTTTGCCGATAAAGGTGGGCGGGTTCAGTTTTCTGGAAGGTCAGTTTTTCGTCGACGACAACGCAAAAGTGCCTTCTGAAAAATACGTCGCGCTTACGCTTTACAAATCCTCGGGGCTTGATTACAAAGCGGTTGTTTTTACGTCGGCAGACGGGTTGAGATGGAAACTCGACGAAAACAAAACCTGGCACGAGGGAATGAACGCACCAGATTATCCCATATCGCTTTTCTACAACCGAACAGACGGCACTTACGGGATTTTCAAACGTCCGCGCCACGCCGACCGCAGAAGTTCGGTAGCATTCGGAAAAGAACTCGGAAAATTCGGAAAGCCGAGCATAGTTTTTCAGGCGGACGCCGCCGACAAACAGCTTACGGATATATACGGGGTATCGATGTTTCCGTATGCCGATATGTACGTCGGTTTCATTATGCTTTACCATACGCCGAACTACTTCGAACTCAACGGCGAAAAAGTTAGCGGACTTCCCACACACAAGTTCCTCGGCGGAAACGTCGAACCTCAGCTTGTGTACAGTTATAACGGCGTACATTTCAACCGCTTTTTGCGTGAGCCGTTCTTCGGTCGGAGCGGATTTGAAAACGGTTGTATGTATCCTACCTGTATGGTGGCTGACAAAGCGGACGACAACATTATGATTTACGCGTCCGCAACGCGGGAAGAACACGGCAGAATAAACAAGGGAGAAGGCAGGATAGTTCCTTTCAGAATGCGCAAAGACGGCTTCTGTTGCCTCAAATCCGAAAACGGGGTTGCCGAATTGCTTACGCGCGGCATATACGTAGACGGTGAAAAGCTTGCTTTCAACGTTCAGTGCGAAAAGGGCGGATTTTTCGAAATTCAGGTTGAGGACTGCGAAGGCAACGTGCTCGAAGGATATTCCTTTGCAGACTGCGTAACTTTTTCGGGTGACGAAACAAGACATTCTTTCGTGTTCGCATCGGGAAAAACGTTCGGAGCACTTAAAGGCAAAATGATTACAATCCGAATGCGTTTCGAAAATGCGCGCATATTCGGTATTGAGGGAGATTTCCTCGTGGTAACTCCTTTCCAGTATCTGCGCCATAAGGAATACGGAGAAATTCCCGAACAGCTTAAATAATACGTCGAAAAGCGTTCGGAATTTTTTCGGCCGAAACAGTCTAAAATAACTATTAATATATCAAAAAGTAGTGTTCAACTTAACGCTGCAAATTTGATTGTGATTTTTCAATGTGATACAGGTAAAATCGGCTCAGCAGGTTGACAATGCCGAAACGTATGATAAAATTCATTGTACAAGAGCGTTAACTTCCGACACATAAAAAAGGGTAAAAAAATGAAAATGAGTATATCTGACATTGCCAGACTTGCGAATACGTCGCGCGGTACGGTTGACCGCGTGGTAAACGGCAGAGGCAAGGTCAGTAAGGAACTTGAAAAGAGAATTAAGGATATAATCGAAGCAAACGGCTACGAAGTCAACGGTTCGGCGCGCGCTTTGTCGTTGTCGAAAAACAAATACCTTGTCGGTGTGGTCATCAACTCAATCGGCAACCCGTTTTTCAACAGGGTCAAAGAGGGTATAGAGGACAGCCTTAAAAAGTGGGAAGACTACGGGCTGGAAATCTATTACAAAGAAATCCGCGGCTACAACGAGCAGGAGCAAATCGAAGCAATTGACGACGTCGTCGCGCACGGTGCAAACGTCCTCGCGCTTACGCCGATTAACACGGAAGCGATAATCAACAAACTCAATTCGCTTACAATTCCCATTGTTACTTTCAACAACGACCTCAGACTGGACAAAAAGTTTGCATACGTCGGTTGCGATTACGTCGAAGGCGGAAAACTCTGCGGCGACCTTGCCAATCTTATGCTCAACGACGGCGACGACGTTGCAGTGGTTACCGGTTCGCTCAAAATACTCGGACACCGTCAAAGAGTGGAAAACTTTTCCGAGGTGCTCGAAAACAAGCATTGCTCGATTACCATAATCGAAAACAATGACGATGACGAAGAGTCCTACGCAAAAGTGCGTGAACTTCTGCAAACAAAATCGCCGGCGCTGATTTATTTTGCGGCAGGCGGTTCGCAAGGCGGACTTAAAGCCATAGAGGAAAGCGGCAAAAAAATGAAAATTCTGACGGTTGACGAAACGCCCGCCGTAATCGAAGGCATAAAAAAAGGACTTATTTCCGCTACGATAGCCCAGCAACCCTACGAGCAGGGCAGAATGACCGTAAATATTATAGCGCAATTCCTTTATTTCAAGAAATTGCCGCTCCATAAGCACAATTTCACCAAAAACATTGTGGTTTTTCCAAGTGCGCTTAAATAACGATATTAAAATATTTATTCTTTGACATTCCTGTCTTTAATTATCGATATAATTCGGATAAGATTTTGATTTCATTTAAAAATGTAAACTTGTCGCCTATATTATTGCTGTCATAATTAATTTATAATCTTGTATTAGAGAATTTGCCCGTTGACAATCGAAATGTTTATGATATACTTTTGTGTGCTCGGGCACACTGGCGTTTTATTGTATGGTTTTATCTGCAAAATAACTGCCTAAATTTTACAAATAAACATCTTGAGAGGTGCTCAATGGAAAAATATAGCGATATCAAAAAGGTGGAATACAGACCCGACTCCGACAATCCTTTCAGCTTCAAGTACTACAATCCCGACGAAGTCGTTATGGGCAAGCCTATGCGCGAACATCTCAAATTCGCGATGAGCTACTGGCACACCATTGACGCAGATGGCGCGCGACTATGCACGCAAAAACGGCTTCAAAGGCGCATTCTATCTCGAACCCAAACCCAAGGAACCCACGAAACATCAGTACGATTTCGATGCGGCAACATGCATGAACTTTATCCGCACTTACGGACTCGAAGGCGACTTCAAACTCAACATCGAAGCCAACCATGCAACGCTTGCGGGACACACGTTCCAGCACGAACTCCGTACTGCCGCGGTAAGCGGCGCATTCGGTTCGATTGACGCAAACCAGGGCGACCTGTTGCTCGGCTGGGATACCGACCAGTTCCCGACCAATATTTACGAAACCACGATGTGCATGTACGAAGTTATCAAAGCGGGCGGATTTACGACCGGCGGACTTAACTTCGACGCAAAGACCCGCAGACAGTCCAACACATTCGAAGACATACTGCTTGCGTACATTGCGGGTATGGACGGATTTGCGCTCGGTCTCCGTCTTGCCGTCAAAGTCATCGAAGACGGCAGAATAGACAAGTTCGTAAAATACAGATACGCAAGTTACCAAAGCGGAATCGGCAAGAAAATCGTCGAAGGCAAAACCGATTTCGAAGAGCTTTACGATTATGCGATGAAACTCGGCGAAATCAACGTTGAAAGCGGTCGTCAGGAATATCTCGAAGCTGTCCTCAACAACATAATGTTCAAATAAAACGTACAGGTGAGTTATGTATCTGGGCGTAGACCTCGGCACATCGTCCGTCAAGTTGCTGCTTGCGGATTCAAAAGGTAATATACTCGACATCGCGTCGGCTGATTATCCTCTTTTTTTCCCCGAAAAAGACCAATCGGAACGAATGGCGTTCGACGTGCTGTTCGTGGTTGGAATTGCGATAATCACACCCATAGCGGGAGTGCCTTGGTCGATGCGCGAAGGAACGGCAATATCCTTCCTTATACACGGACCTATGCTGGACATTCTGCAAAAACCGACGCGCAAGTTGTTCTCGAAGGTCGGAATACAACCTCCGCCGACGCTGATGAACGACCCTGCGGAATTTGTCAGAACGGAAAGAAAAACAGCCTCATAATTTCCTCATTTCCCCATCCAAAGGATGCAGAAAGACTGGTTCATCTCTTCCTAGATTGTGAAGGGCGGGCGTCAGGTCGGACGTCCGTCCTTCACTTTTCTTTGCATCTGCCACGGAAAACTCACATTACCGTCAACCCATACCGCTGACTTATATCACGTCGCATTTTATTTAATATTTTATTTTCTGTACATTCCGCCGCAAAAAAGCAAATTGCGTAAATACTACTTGCCTCTTTAACAAAAATATCCGCTTATAGCCTAAATTAAATCTTGATTGAAACCTTTCTCCGTGTTAGAATTTCATTATACAGGGAGAGGAGTTTTTACGGCATCGCCGTTTCTGCCGCATATGACGTTAAAACAGAAAATTTTTCTCAAATCGGTTGTCGGAGTATTGCTCACTATACTTGTCGTTTACGTACTTTTCATAGTGGCGTCGTTCATCGCCGCTTATGCGTCCACGCGCGACGAAGTTACGTATTGGGCAAACTGGCAAAGAGAGTATATTGCGGCGCTCGAAAAGTCCTATCAGTCCCGTACTGCTCCCAAAGTAAACGAACAGGATTTTTGCGATTTCAATTTGTCGGAAGCACTTTCAACCGGGGTAAAAATCAACGAACTTAAAATGCTTGCTACGCACAACAGCTACAAGCAGGGCACAACGGCGGCGACAAACGTATTTTACAACTACGCATTGCCAGTGCTTCTCGGCAAAAAATACGATTATACTTTCGACACAATCACCCAACAGCTCAACTACGGTATACGCAGCATAGAAATCGACCTCGGCAAAGTCAAAACGGACAACGGATTTGAAATCAGGGTATACCACAACGCTTTGACAGAAGCGGGCAGTTCGATGATAAACTTCGAGCTCGGACTCAAAGAACTCAAAATGTGGTCGGATTACAATCCCGCACACCTTCCCGTTTTCGTACTTGTCGAAACAAAGAAAGGTTCGTTCGGAGCATACGAAAGTTTCGACGAAGAGAGCCTGCGTTATGTCGACAATCTTCTCGAAGAGGTTCTCGGCGACAAACTGTTCACTCCTGCGGACGCAATCGGCAACAACGGCACATTTGAAAATCTCCGCAAGAACAACGATTATCCGACTTTGAAAAACATGCTCGGGAAATTCGTTTTTCTTTTCCACGAAACGTATGCGCTGGACGATTATGTGTCCCTCGACGAAACGACTATCACACAAAACATGTTCATCGCGCTTGGCACGGAAAATTCCGAGTACAGTTCACCTGAATATATGAACCGTTGTCTTTTCCTCATTATCAACTATCCCAATGTCGAAAAAGAATACGCGATGATAGAGCAGGCGCTAAAAGACAATTTTATTGTCCGTACACGTCTTGACGAATACGCAATGATAAACTCCGTGCGCCACGACAAAGCTATCGAAAGCTGTGCCAATATTCTCAGTACGGATTATCCGCCCGCCTCAACGGACAGATACGGCTATACTGCGAGTATCAATGCGTCGGGCAAAACAATATTGCTGGCACGTCGAAACGCTTTATAAAGCGTTATAAAGCCACAAACGACTCAAACTTACATATAATAAACAAGGCTGGTCAAATCACGGTAAATGCAACAGTTTGATTGCGCTATTTGCTAAAAACGGTTTATTGCCATTGGCGATTTCAATCGGCGGTAATGCAGTAAAAACGTTAAGAATTCAAAACGCGTGTAAGTAACTTGATGCGTAACAACTGAAAGAAAAGTAAAAGTAAAAGTAAAGAGCGGCAATGCCGCTCTTTCTTTTGTGGATCGAAAATTTGTCTTTGGTGTTTCGGTTATTTGTCCCGCCCGAAGGCGTTATGTAGAACCGTATTGCTTAACTTCTTACCAAAGGTCGTCATTTCTCACTACAGACGCACCTTTCGAGGCTCTGGCGATTGCCGCAATGCCTTTCTTTGCCGCGTCTTTGGAGAGATATCCGTCGTTGGTCGTTGCAACGATGTTGCCGTTGGACGCGATAAGACGAAGTCTTACTTCACCTTTCTTGTCAAGGTAGATTTGCCACTTCGGGCATTTCTTTTCTTCCCATTTCTGCAAGGTTTGGTCTTCGATAGGCGCGCTTTCCGCGTTGTTCTTGACGCTGTTTACGCCTGCTTTGCAGGTCGCGAGAGAAGAGTACTGTTCCGCACCGATTGCGACGACTCTGTGGTTGAAAGAGTAGAGTTTGTAAACAAAGTTGCCTTTGTCGGTCTTCTTGATAACGAATTTGCCGTGGTTGACGCTGTCGTCACCCGCTTCGATAATCTGTTCTTCGACTTCCGCTTTCTTGGTCACGGGTTTTGCTTCATCTGCTTTTGCGGGAGCTTTCGTTGCTTTTTTGCTTTCGGCTTTTGCCGTTTCGTCTTTGGATTTGCCTTTCAGCACTTCTTTATCCTCCTTAGAAGGTTCTTTATCGGCTTTCTTTTTAGGTGCCGCTTTTGTTGTCTTTGCAGGTTTTTCAACCTCTTCCGCTTTTTCCGCTTGGGCTTCGGGTGCAGGTGCGGGCTCTTCTTTTACTGCCTTTTCTTTCTTTGGCTTGGAAATTACCGCATTGCCCCAGATATTGCCGTCGTCCGCCGCGCTTTGGATTGTGGTGGTTGCCGCTTTCTTTTTGGGTGCGGCTTTTTTCTTGGGAGCGGGAGCGGGCTCGGGTGCGGATTCTTCTTCCGCGACGGGTTCTGCCGCGGGAGTTTCTTCAACATTGTTTTTCTCGGGAGCGGGAGCAGGTTCTTCTGCCGCGGGTGCTTCGACAACAGGCTGTCTGTCGGGCATGAATATCGGCAGTACCAACTCGGGCGAAATTTCCGACTCGGGCAGGGCAACAGGCTCTTCCGCAACAGGTTCTTCCACTGCGGGTGTGGTTTCTTCCACGGTTTCTTCGGGAGTCGCCACTGGCTCTTCAACCAAAGGTTGAACTTCCTCTTCCGCTACTGTTACGGTAGCCTGAACGGGTTCTTCCGTATGAACTGTTTCGGACGTCGCAACAACGGGTTCGGCTTTGCCGTTCACGTTGTGAATGAGCACGCCTACTGGCGCGGTGTCGTCGTCTTCTTCGATTTCGCTGTCGAGAAAAACTATCTCGTCGTAGTTATCCAAATAATCCGCCATAATTCATCCTCCGAAGATAAATCGTATTTATCATAACATATGTTTTACACATTTTCAATAATACGCCGAAAAAAGTTCGACACCACGTTATATTATGCGTTCGGTCGTGCTCGGAACAATTGTATTTTGGAGCATAGTGTGTTATGATTATGCCATGCAACGTGATTTCGGACTCAACAGCGAACAAATGCTTGCCGTGCGCGACACCGAGGGACAAATCCTCGTAATTGCAGGTGCGGGAAGCGGTAAAACGCGCGTGCTTACGGCGCGCATATGCGGATTGGTTGACAGCGGAGTAGACCCGTACAACATTCTCGCAATAACTTTTACAAACAAAGCGGCAAACGAAATGAAAGAACGTATCGAGCAGGCAATGGGCGATACCTACGGCATTCTCGCTTGCACTTTTCACTCTCTTTGCGCGCGTATTTTGCGCGTGGACGCCGAACGTATCGGATACGGCGGCAACTTTACCATTTACACCGAAACGGAAAGCGAACGCGTGGTTAAACGCGTATGCGAAAACGTAAAAGGCGCGGACGCCAAACGCAAAAACGACTATCTGCGCCACATTTCCGCCGCAAAAACGGCGGCGCTTTCGCCCGAAGCCTATTACGGCGAAATCAGAGATTTCATAACCGACGCCGATACGGTCATCGGAGTTTACACGGCGTACGAACGCGAACTCAGACAATCGAACGCAATGGACTTCGACGATTTGCTTGTCAAGACAAAGGAACTGTTTGACACTTGTCCCGACGTTCTGCAAAGGTACAGCCGACGTTTCCGTTATATCAACGTAGACGAATTTCAGGACACCAACAAGCTTCAATACGACCTAGTAAAACAGCTTTGTTCCGTATGGGGCAACCTTTTTGTAGTCGGCGACGAGGATCAGAGCATATACAGTTGGCGCGGTGCGGAAATCCGCAATATACTTGATTTTCCGAAGGATTTTCCGAGCGCCAAAGTCTACAAACTCGAACAGAATTACCGCAGTACGACGGAAATACTGGACGCCGCAAACAACGTCATAAAAAACAATTCGGCACGCAACGCAAAAACTCTTTGGAGCGCAAACAAAGGCGGCGACAGCGTTGAGTATTACGAAGCGTACGGCGACCGCGACGAAGCGGGTTACGTAAGCCGCAAAATCAACGCTATGGTTGCACAGGGCGCAAACTACCGCGATATGGCGGTGCTTGTCCGCGTAAACTCACTTACGCGACTTTTTGAAGAAGATTTCAATCTGCACGGCATACCGTACAAGGTTTTCGGCGGTTTCCGTTTCTTTGACAGAAAAGAAATCAAGGACGCGTTGGGATACGTCAGACTTGCGCTCAATCCCGCAGACAACGACAGTCTTCTCCGCGTCGTGAACTATCCGAGACGCGGCATAGGACAGTCCGCCGTAACGGAACTCGCAACCGTCGCCGAACGCGAACATATGAGTTTCTGCGACGTTCTGCGCCGTCCCGAATTGCTGTCTTCGGCAAACGCAAGAAAACTCGGACAGTTCTCGCAGGTTGCGTTTGACATCGAAGCCGCGGCGAAAACCAAATCGCCCGTGGACTTCATGAGTTACGTTATAGAGCGGAGCGGACTTCAAAATCTTAAATTCAGCGACGACCCCGAAGACGTCAACCGTTACGAAAACATCGAGGAACTGGTCGGCGCAGTAAACGGATTTATGGAAGATAACCCCGAAGCGACAATCGCCGATTTCATGCAGTCCGTCGCGCTTGTTTCGGACAGCGACGAAATGACGGACGACAACTACGTCACTCTTGCAACCGTACACGCGGTCAAAGGACTCGAATTCGACAACGTGTTCATCGTAGGACTGGAAGAGGGCGTTTTCCCCGTTTCAATTGCCGTAAACAACGGCGACGTCGAAGAGGAAAGACGGCTTATGTACGTCGCAATTACGCGTGCAAGGAAACGTCTTTTCGTGATTTCTTCGCGTTCGCGTTTCCGTTTCGGCGAAACTGTCTATAATCCGAAAAGCAGGTTTATTGCCGAAATGCGCGGGGATAAACCGTCAATTCGCGTGGGCGGTGCCTACTTCGACAATCAGGCGGCACAGCGTATGAAAGCAATCGAGAACCTGTCGCGCAAAGCCCCGCAAAAGCCCGCGCCTACACAACGCAAAGTCACTCCCGCAGGGTCGGACGCAACTTTCGACGAGTTCAAAAAAGACGTCATAGTCGAACATACGAAGTTCGGCCGCGGCATAATAATTTCGACCGTGGGAGAGGGCGAAGACAAGACCGCCGCAATAGCGTTCAAGGGTCTCGGGGTCAAACGCTTTTCTCTCGCCATTGCAATCAACAGTCTTAAAATCGTAAAGGAGTAAACGTGGACAATTACGCCAGAATGAAAGAGCTGGTTGAACTGCTCAACCGCTACGCAAAACTGTATTACGAGGAAGACGCTCCCACCGTTTCGGACGCGGAGTACGACGCCCTGTACGACGAACTTCTCGCGCTTGAAAAATCCGAAGGATATTCGCTCAGAAATTCGCCTACGCACAGAGTGGGCGGTGCGCCGCAAAAGAAGTTCGAACAGACAAAACATCTGCTTCGTCTTTACAGTCTGGACAAATGCCGCACATTCGACGAAATAAAGGACTGGTACGCAAAAATCGTCAAGGCGGTCGGTCGCGAACCCGAACTCACCACCGAATACAAATTCGACGGACTGACGCTCAGTCTGCTTTACGAAAACGGCGAACTTGTGCAAGCGGCAACGCGCGGCGACGGTGTAACGGGTGAAATCGTAACGGCGCAGGTCAGAACCGTCAAAAAACTTCCGAAAACCATATCGTACAAAGGAAAAATCGAAATTCAGGGCGAAGGCATACTTCGTTTGAGTGCGCTCGAACGCTACAACGCAACGGCTGCCGAACCCCTTAAAAACGCGCGAAACGGTGCCGCGGGAGCAATCCGGAATCTCGACCCCGCCGTAACCGCCGAAAGAGGATTGTCCTTCTTCGCATACAATGTCGGTTACAGCGACAAACGGTTTGCAACGCAAGCCGAAGTTCACGATTTTCTGACTGCGGAAGGGTTTGAAACCGAAGGGGATTTCGGCGTTGTGAAGAACGCGGAAGAAGCCTTCAAATTTACGGAAAAAGTCGACGAAAAACGCGAGTCGCTCGATTTCCTTATCGACGGGGTCGTTTTCAAAGTCAACGACATACCGTTGCGCGACGAAATCGGTTATACGGACAAATTTCCGAAATGGGCAATCGCGTACAAGTTCAAAGCCGACGAGATGACTACCGTTCTCAAAGACGTGGTATGGCAGGTTTCCCGTTCGTCCAAACTCAATCCGCTTGCTTTGCTCGAACCCGTCGACATAGGCGGCGTGACGGTCAAACGCGCGACGCTCAACAACTACGGCGACATACTCAAAAAGAAAGTCCGTATCGGTGACAGAGTATTCATACGCAGAAGCAACGACGTAATTCCCGAAATAACTGGAGTTGCGGAAGAAGTTGCGGGTGCACGCGACGTCGAAAAACCTACCGTTTGTCCCGCTTGCGGTTCTCCCGTCCGCGAAGAAGGTGCGTTCCTTTACTGCACTGGTGAGCATTGCGCGCCGCAGATTGTTTCCGCGCTCGACCATTTCGCGTCAAAAGACGCAATGGACATCGAAGGATTTTCCGAAAAAACGGCAGAGCAGTTCTACAACGAACTCGGAATAAGAACTCCCGTTCAGCTTATGAACCTGACCGCACAGGACATAGTCGACCTTGACCGTTTTGGCGACAAAAAAGCCGAAAATCTTATCGGCGCAATCGCAAAATCCAAGAATACGACGGCAGACAGACTGTTGTTTGCACTCGGTATCGACGGAATAGGCAAAAAGACGGCAAAGGATTTAATCAAGCGTTTCGGTACTATTGAAAGTCTTGTTTCTGCAACAAAAGAGGACTTGACCGCAGTTGACGGTATAGGCGACGTGCTTGCGGACAATATCGTCGGATATTTCAAGGACGAAGAAAATCTGCAAGAATTGCAAGACCTCTACAACGCAGGCGTAACCGTTCGTGCGGAAGAGAAAAAAGAGGGTGTTTTCAGCGGAAAACGCATTGTCCTTACGGGTTCGCTTCCGACCTATAAGCGCGGCGAAGCCACACGGCTTATTGAAGAAAACGGCGGCGAAGTCGCGGCGTCGGTTTCAAAGACCGTAGATATGGTTCTTGCAGGGTCGGACGCGGGCAGCAAGCTGGAAAAAGCCCAGAAACTCGGCATAGAAATCATAGACGAAGAACGCTTCAAGGAATTGTTGGGATTGTAAACCACTTTTCTTTATTCACGGTTTTATGCAAAATTTCAAATCCCGTCGGCAAAACTATTGTCAACGGGATTGTTTTTATGATACAATAGTTAAAATTTATTACAGGCAGGTGCGTGCATGCGCAGTATGACCGGTTACGGCAAGGGACAGGCCTCCGCCGACGGAAGAAAAGTTACGGTGGAAATCAAGACCGTAAATCACAAGTTTTTCGATTGGAGCATGAAAATGCCCAAAGGTTTCCTCTTTGTCGAGGACGACGCCAAGAAAACGGTTGCAACCGCCGTCAACCGCGGTCACATCGACGTTTTCGTGACCTACGAACAGGAAGCGGCAACCGCGTCGGAATATTCCGTCGACCGCGCACTTGCGGAAAAGTACGTTGCGGCGGCACGCGAACTCGCGGACGCCACGGGCGTCGAATTCGACGTGACGGCGTATGCGCTTATGAAAAACCCCGACGTCGTTTCGTTGAAGGTTGCGGACGTCGACGACGAAACTCTTAAAAATCTTGTTCTGACCGCACTCCGCGAAGCGCTCGGAAATCTGGTTGCCATGCGCGAAAAGGAAGGAGCGTCGCAGGTGGTCGACATCACGGAAAAACTCGACTCCATGCAGAGTTCGCTCGACCTCATCAAAAAGTATGCACCCGAAGTCGTGGGCGATTATCGCAAGAAACTTACCGCACGTATCACCGAAACTTTGGGCAGTGCGGTTGCCGATATGTCGCGCGTTGCGACGGAAATCGCTCTGTTTGCCGACAAGTGTGCAATCGACGAGGAAATAACGAGGCTCGGCGTTCACATTGCAACTATGCGCGAATATCTCACATACACCGACCCCGTCGGCAGAAAGCTGGATTTTCTTGTGCAGGAAATGAACCGCGAAGCCAACACAATCGGCTCCAAAGCCAACGATTTGCGCATAACGGAACAGGTTCTCAAACTCAAAAACGACATCGAAAAAATCCGCGAACAGGCGCAGAACGTAGAGTGAGGATTGTATGAACGGAAGAGGAATGCTGGTCGTAATATCCGGGTTCAGCGGAGTTGGCAAAGGTACGGTAATTCAGATGGTGCTGGACGAACTTCCGACGTTGAAGTTTTCCATATCGTGCACGACGCGCGCACCGAGAGCAGGCGAGGAGAACGGAGTGAACTATTATTTCCTCTCCGAAGCCGAATTCGAAAAACTGGTTGCGGAAGACGCGTTCATCGAGTACACCCGTACGTTCACCAACTACTACGGCACACTCAAAAGCGAAATCGACAGACCGCTTGCCGCAGGCGTCGACATTCTGCTCGAACTCAACGTCGTCGGTGCGAAGAACATCAAGAAACTTTATCCCGACTGCGTTACGATATTCGTACAGCCGCCGTCCCTCGAAGCGCTCAAAGCACGACTTATCGGACGCGGTTCCGAAAGTCCCGAAAGCCTCGAAAGACGCCTCAAAGAAATTGAGAACGAGAGCAAAGACATTCCGTCTTACGACTATGTCGTAACAAACAGCGTTGCGCGCACATGCGCAAACGAAATCGTGAGTATCATAAAAAGCGAACACCTGCGTACCGAACGCGGTATAGGCAAAAATATATTTCCAACGGAGGAATGAATAATATGATGATTGACCCCCCAATCGACAAACTCATCAAAAAGGCTGAATGCCGTTACGCCCTGACTTGCGCGGTTGCAAAACGCACCAGAGAACTGCTTACCAGCGACAGCGCATATCTCGAAAAGAGCGGCGAAAAACCCGTTACGCTTGCCTGCAAAGAAATTTACGAAGGCAAAATCAAAATCACCCGCGACTGATGCTTTACGGTAAAAACGTTGTACTCGGAGTATCCGGCGGTATAGCCGCATACAAAAGTTGCGAAATCGTTTCGCGGTTTGTCAAACTCGGCGCAAACGTGGACGTCATTATGACCGAACACGCCGAGGAGTTTGTCACGCCTTTGACTTTCGAAACGCTCTCCAACAACCGCGTTGTCCGCGGAATGTTCGAGGAGCGCACCGAACACGACGTAAGGCACGTTTCGCTTGCCAAAAAAGCCGACGCTCTTATTGTCGCTCCCGCAACCGCAAACGTCATTGCAAAGTTCGCGCAGGGTATAGCAGACGATATGCTGTCGACGACATGGCTTGCGTGCAAAGGGCTTAAAGTGATTGCCCCCGCAATGAACACGGCAATGTACGAGGACGAAGCCACGGTTTCCAACCTGCAAATTCTGCGTTCGCGCGGCGTTGTCGTCATAGAACCCGCAACGGGACGGCTTGCCTGCGGTGATACGGGCAAAGGCAAAATGGCGGAACCCGCCGACATAGTCGGCGAAGTTCAATCGCTTTTGCAACCCGTACGCGACTTTGACGGCAAAACCGTACTCGTGACTTCGGGAGCAACGGAAGAGTACATCGACGGAGTCCGCGTGATTACCAATCATTCCAGCGGCAAAATGGGTTGCGCCATTGCGCGCGCCGCGGCAGAACGCGGTGCAAAAGTCGTGCTCGTGCACGGCAATATGAGCGTTCCCGTTCCCGAAAACGTCGCAAAGTCCGTTGCAGTCAAATCGACGGAAGAAATGATGAAAGCGGTGCTTGCCGAAGTTCCCGCAAGCGACGTTGTAATTATGGCGGCGGCTCCTGCCGACTACAAAGTCAAGAATACTTTTTCGCAGAAAATCAAGAGCGAAACCCTGACTCTCGAATTTGTCAAAAATCCCGATATTGCGGCGGAAGTCGGCAAAATCAAGGGCGACAGAATACTCGTGATTTTCTCTGCGGAAACGGAGAATCTGCTTAAAAACGCAAAGGGCAAGCTTGCGAAGAAGAATGCGGACCTCGCAGTCGCAAACGACGTTACGCGCGAAGGCGCAGGCTTTTTCGTCGACACCAATGCGGCAACAATTATCGACCGCGACGGCAACGCCCAGGAATACGGCGTAATGCCCAAAACGGAGCTTGCCGACATCATTCTTTCCGCGGTGGCGAAACGTTATGGTGCTTGAAGTCATAGTCGACATATCCACGGCGGAAGTCGACAGACCTTTCGATTACGAAGGTGACGACGTACCGCTCGGCAGCCGCGTAAGCGTGAGTTTCGGCAACAAACGCACTGTCGGTTTCGTTGTCGGCAAAAAAGAAAAATCCGATTATCCAAATCTCAAACGCGCGGAGTATCTCGATACGCCCGTAAACGACGAGCAATTGTTTCTGATGAATACGATGCGCGAAAAATACAACCTCAGACACATAGATGTTTTGAGGTTGTTTATTCCCGTCAAACTGCGCGACGAAAGAGACCCCGAGGCGAAAAAGCTCTTTCTTTCGTTCAATTCCTCGCTCACTGACGACCAAGTCGCGGAAGCGGTAAAGAGAGCAAAAAAACAAGCGGAAGCCGTCGAATTTCTGCGCGGCAAGGACGGGGAATACAATTCGGTGCTTTGCGAAACCTTCGGTGCGGGAGCGGTAAAAGCCTTGCGCGACAAAGGAATTTTGATTGAAAGCGAAGTGCACGAAACCAGAGTTCCTCTCAAAACGTTGGGCGGAAGCGCAAAAAAGGTTACATTGACCCCCGCACAACAGAACGCGGTAGACAAAATCTCGACGGGAAAAGGCGTGTATCTTCTTCACGGCGTTACGGGAAGCGGCAAAACCGAAGTTTACCAAAGCGTTATAGAACGCGTTTTGCAGCAGGGTAAAACCGCCATAATGCTTGTGCCCGAAATATCGCTCACGCCGCAGATACTAGGCATATTCCGCGCGAGGTTCGGCGACAACGTTGCGCTTCTTCATTCGGGACTCAATGCGTCGGAACGTTACGACGAATGGAAACGGTTGCTTGACGGCCGCGCCAAAATCGCAATCGGCGCACGCTCCGCTGTGTTCGCTCCGCTCAAAAACATCGGGGCGATAATCATCGACGAAGAACACGATTCAAGTTACATAAGCGAATCCAATCCGCGTTACGACACCAAGGAAATAGCGCAAATCCGCGCCGCAAACTGCGGAGCGGTGCTGGTTCTCGGTTCGGCAACGCCCGATATGGAAACATATCTGAAAGCCACCGAAGGCAAGTTCAATCTTATCGAACTCAAAAACCGCATATCCGCGCACAAACTTCCCGAAATGGAAATCGTGGATATGGTGCAGGAATTCAGATACGGCAACCGTTCGCTGTTTTCCGTGACTTTGGCGGACGCCATAAAAGCCGCGCTCGACCGCAAGGAACAGGTTATGCTGTTTCTCAACCGCAGAGGGTTTGCCTCGTTCATTATGTGCAAGTCCTGCGGGTATGTGGCAAAATGCGAAGACTGCGACGTTTCGCTGACGTACCACAAGTCCGAAAACGTGCTCAAATGCCACTGTTGCGGAAGAAGATATCACGCCCTCAGCAAGTGCCCCGAATGCGGGTCTACTGAAATAAAGCAGGGTAAGACGGGCACGGAAAAAGTGGCGGAAGAACTGAAAAACCTTTTTCCCGACGCGCGCATTCTTCGAATGGACAACGACACGACGACGCGAAAAGACAGTTATTTCCGCATTCTCGACCAATTCGCCGCGGGAAAAGCCGACGTTCTCGTCGGTACGCAGATGATAGCAAAAGGTCACGACTTTCCTAACGTTACGCTGGTCGGAATTCTGGAAGCCGACGCCGCGCTGTATTTCAGCGATTACCGTTCGTCGGAGCGCACTTTCCAGCTGATAACGCAGGTTGCGGGACGTGCGGGACGCGCCGACAAGAAAGGCAGAGTAATTCTGCAAACGTACGCACCTAGACATTACGTGTTCAAGTTTGCGCGTACGTACGACTACGAAGGTTTCTGGCGCAAGGAAATCAACACCAGAATGGTGACCAAGTTCCCGCCTTTTACCAAGGTGGTGCGCGTACTGGTCGCGGCGCAGGACGAACAGTCCGTCGTGGACTGCACACGCAACATTTACAGGGGAGTTCAGGCTCTCGAACTGAAATACGGCAAGTTCGTTTATCTCGGAGCTGCAAAATCGCCCGTAACCCGTATGAACGGGCTCACCAGATATCAGGTGCTTATGCGCCTGCAACCCGAACTTTTCGGACAGGTTATGCCCGAAATATATGCGCTGGTCAACGCAAACAAACCTACGAAAGGGAGCAGTTTTGCGGAAATAAATCCGCAAAGTCTGATTTGATACTATGGCAAAAAGACTTATTGTTCAATCGCCCGATCCCATACTGTTCAAGAAGTGCCGCACCGTCGACACTTTCGACGAACGTTTGCACGTTCTTCTCGACGATATGAAAGAAACGCTCGTCGACGCTGACGGAGCAGGACTTGCCGCGCCGCAGGTTGCGGTGCTGAAACGCGTTTGCGTGGTTTCGACAGAGGACGGCTACTACGAACTCGTCAACCCCGAAATCAAGTCCGCTTCGGGCGAACAAACCGGCATAGAAGGCTGTTTGTCCGTAAAAGGAAAGTACGGTACGGTTACACGCGCCGAAAAGATTTCCGTCACAGCGCAGGACAGATACGGCAAAAAACACCGTTACAAGGTATCGGGTTTCACAGCACGTGCCTTCCAACACGAAATAGACCATCTTGACGGCGTTCTCTATACGTCGAAATGCACGGATTTGCAGAATGAGTGATATGCGTATTGTTTTTCTCGGAACACCCGATTTTTCGGCGGAAGTGCTGAAAACTCTTGCCGCGCGGCATAACGTCGTCGCGGCCGTTACGGGTCCCGATAAACCCGTCGGCAGAGGATACGAACTCAAACCCTCTCCGCTCAAAGAGTGCGCGCTGGCACTGGGCATTCCCGTACTCCAATTCGAAAAAGTTTCCCGCGACGGCATAGACCAGATTGCAGCCCTCGGCGCAGACATTGCCGTTACGGCGGCGTTCGGTCAAATTCTCAGTGAAAAGTTCCTCTCTGTGTTTCCTTGCGGCGTAATAAACGTTCACGCGTCGCTGCTCCCGCTTTACCGCGGAGCGTCACCAATTCAATGGTCGATACTGAACGGCGACGAATATACGGGTATCACAATTATGAAAACCGTAAAAGAAGTCGACGCAGGGGACATTCTGTTGCAAAAACGGGTTAAAATCGGCGAAAAAGAAACCGCAGGCGAACTTTTCGACAGACTGGCGGTGCTGGGCGGCGAAGCCGTATGCGAAGCCGTGGACCTGATTTCAAGCGGCAAAGCCGAATTCACGCCGCAGGACTCCGCAAAAGCAACTCATTGCGGAATGATTACAAAAGCCGACGGCAAAATGGATTTCAGTCGTACGGCGCGCGAACTTGACTGTTTCGTCAGAGGAATGACGCCTTGGCCGTCCGCATATTTCGCAATCGACGGCAAGCGTATCAAGGTTTTCGACGTCGAACCTTCTTCTTTCCGCGGTGCGGAAGGTACCGTTCTTGCCGCCGACAAAGAAAACGGACTTGTAATCGGCTGTAAAGACGGTTCGGTCAGAGTGCGCATTTTGCAACCCGAAGGCAAAAAGAGAATGAACGATACGGACTTCCTTCTCGGCAACAAAATAACCGTGGGAGCGGTGACGGAATGAAACACCATTTTGCGGCGGCTTGCAGAATACTCGACAAGGTTTTTACGGAAAAAACTTACGTTGACCGCGCTTTTGACGAGTTGGACGCGTCAGATATGACGGAGAAAATCGTGTACGGCGTTCTCGAAGAGAACGTCAAATGCGAATATATCCTTTCGCAACTCCTGCAAAAACAACCGCAGAAAACCATTTATATTCTTCTGAAAGAGGGCGTTTACGCGCTTCTCAACCTCGACAACGTTCCCGCTTACGCTATTGTCAGCGAATGCGTCGAAGCCGCTAAAATGCTGGGTAAAGGCGGGGTAGCGGGATTTGTCAACGCCGTTCTCAAAAAAGTTGCGGCAAAACAGTATTCTTTGCCTTCCCCCGACGACAAAAATTACATATCCGTCAATTTCTCCAAACCGCAATGGTTTGTAGACAGAATGGTTGCGCAGTACGGCAAAGAATCGACGCTTAAAGTTCTCGAAGAACCCGTTTCGGATTTCGTTCACGTCAGGATAAACACCAAAATCACAAACAAAACCAAAGTCTGTGCGGCACTTTCCGCACGCGGCGAAAAATATGCCGAAAGTGAGGTCGGCGGACTTATCGTTCGCGTTTCCGACACCGTAAAGCACCTTTTTGCGGGAGGAGCTTTGACCTATCAGTCACCTTCGTCCGTGCAAGCCGTGCGTGCGCTTGCACCGCGCAACGGTGCCGCCATTCTCGATTTGTGTTCGGCACCCGGCGGAAAAGCCGTGTATGCCGCGGAACTTTGTCCCGACTCCGTGATTACTGCGTGCGAACTTCACTCGCACAGGGTCAATCTCATAGAAAAATACGCGAAGCGTATGCACGTGGAAAACGTTCGTCCCGTGTGCGCGGACGCTACGGTTTTCAAAAAAGAATGGGAAAACAAGTTTGATTTCGTGCTTGCCGACGTTCCGTGCAGTTGTTTCGGAACTTTCCGCAAACACCCCGACGTGTTCTTGCAACGCGGCGACGAAAAAATCCCCGAACTTGCCGCAACTCAACGCAAAATCCTCGAAAACGCCGCAAAGTATCTTAAAAAAGGCGGAGTGTTGGTATATTCTACCTGCACGTTGTTCAAGGAAGAGAACGACGACAACGCCGATTATGCGCGCGACGTACTGTGGCTTACTCCCGACTCGTCAGTAGATTTTCTCGGTGAGGACGGAAGATGCAGAATTCTGCCGCACGGGGAGTGGGAAGGCTTTTTCATTGCGAGGTTCGTAAAATGAGCGACAATGTCAGTGTAAACGCAAATATGCACGTACAAAATGCGGAAAAAGCGGCAAAAAACGAGTTGCCGCAGGCGTTGCTCGGACTGAGCGTCGCCGAAATTGCCTCGCTCATTCCCGATGCGCCGTCGTACACGGCAAAACAGATACGCGCGTTTTGTTTCGACGGAAAAGACATCGACCAAATGACTTCGCTGTCAAAACAACTCCGTGCCGAGCTTGCCGCAAAATTCGTTGCAAACCCCGTTAAAATCGACAAGGTGTTTTGCTCAAAAGACGGCAGCAAAAAGTTCCTTTTCGCGCTTACGGACGGCAATCTCATCGAAGGCGTTTATATGCCGCACAACTACGGCGATACGGTTTGCGTATCTACGCAGGTCGGCTGTCGTATGGGCTGCGCATTCTGCGCGTCGGGCATAGACGGTCTTGTCCGCAATCTCACCGCACAGGAAATTCTCGGTGAAGTTATCGCTATGAACTCCTATGCGGGCGGAACGGCAAAAAAACGTGCCGTCACCAACATAGTGCTTATGGGAAGCGGCGAGCCTTTCGACAACTACGACAACGTTATGCGTTTTCTGGACGAAGTTTCCGCGCCCGGCGGCATCAATATTTCCGAACGCAACATATCATTGTCAACCTCTGGGCTTGCCGACAAAATACGCAGATTTGCCGACAGCGGACACAAAGTTACATTGTCCATAAGTCTGCATTCTCCTTTTGACGAAAAACGCAGCAAACTTATGCCCGTAAACCGCAAATTCGGAATACCCGAACTTATTTCCGCGGCAAAATATTATTTTGAAAAAACGGGGCGCAGGGTAATATTTGAATATACGCTGATTGCGGGAGAAAACGACAGCGAAGAGTGCGCAAGAGAGCTTGTAAGGCTGACAAAAGGTTTTCCCGCGCATATCAATCTCATAAGGCTCAACGAAGTCAAGGAAAAAGGACTTAAACAACCGGCGCAGACTGCGGCGGAAAAGTTCCTTGCGAGGTTGCAGATTATGGGCGCGTCTGCAACGCTCAGGCGCAGTTTCGGCGAGGACATAGAGGGCGCGTGCGGACAGCTGCGCAGACGCGTTATTGCCGAAAACAAACAACAAATCAATTCTGAAAGCAATCGGAGCGACAATGAAAACGTTTGACGGAAGAGTGATAAAAGCGGTAGCGTCAAAATTTTTCGTCGACACGTCGGACGGCGTGAAAGTATGTTTTGCGCGCAAAAAGCTGAAAGCCGACGGAATAATTTTCGTAGGCGACAGAGTTCAGGTTGCAAAGGACCGCGACTCATACGTCATAGAAAGCGTATATCCGCGCAAAAACGCTTTGATACGTCCGTATGTCGCAAACGTAGACGTATGTTTCATAGCCGTGGCACCCGAACCGCAACCCGATTTTCTGCTTGTCGACAAAGTAATCGTCAACTGCCTCGAAGAAGGCATAACACCCGTTCTCGTCGCCAACAAATCGGATATTGCGGACATCGACCTTTCGGAGTATAATAATGTCTGCGAGTGCGTTAAATGCTCGGCGGAAACAAGAGAAGGAACGGAAAAGCTCGCAAGTCTTATCCGTGGAAAAACGGCTTGTTTTGCGGGGCAGTCGGCAGTCGGCAAAAGTTCCATAATCAACGCCGTGCTGGACAGCCCGCTTCTTGCCGTCGGCGAACTCACAAAGAAAATAAAACGCGGCAAACATACGACGCGCCGCACGGAAATACTTTCTCTCGGCGACGATACCTATTTTGTCGATACATGCGGATTTTCAATGTTGGACGCGGTCGACGTTCCGCCCGAAGAACTGCGGCTGTATTTCGACGATATGGAAGCGTTCAGAAAGGATTGCCGATTTAATACGTGTACGCATACCGACGAACCCGATTGCGCGGTAAAAGCTCATCTGGGCGCAGGAGTGGGGTTCGGCAGGTACGAAAGATACAAGCAAATTTTCAACGAGCTGAATGAAAGGAGGAAAAACAAGTATGATTAAAGTTGCACCGTCGATTCTGTCTGCAGATTTCGGCAAAATGGCGGAAGCCGTACAAAAGGTGAAAGAATGGGGCGCAGACCTGGTACACTGCGACGTTATGGACGGCGTGTACGTGCCGAATATCACGTTCGGAATGCCTATGGTCAAATCCATTCGCAAATACACAGACCAGCAACTCGACGTGCACCTTATGATAACCCGTCCCGAAAAATACGTGGGGCAGTTCTGCGACGCAGGAGCGGATTGGGTTACGTTCCACCCCGAAGCGTCCGAAGACGTTGAAGGCGCGCTTGAAGAAATCAAATCAAAAGGCGTGAAATGCGGACTTGTCGTCAACGCCGACCAGCCTTTCTCCATTGTCGAGCCTTATCTTGACAAAATCGATATGCTGCTCATAATGACCGTTCAGGCAGGTTTCGGCGGACAGAGTTTCAAGGAAGATTGCCTTGAAAAGGTGCGCCGCGGTTTCGAACTCAAAAAGCTCAACGATTACGACTACGAAATCGAAATCGACGGCGGAGTTTCACCCTCGAACATTCAGAAATGCAAAGACGCAGGCGCAACGATAGTAGTTGCGGGCAGTTCAGTTTTCAAAGCCGAAAACCCGTCGGAAGCCGTCAAGGCAATGCAAATCTGAGTTAATTGTAATTGTATTGCGAACAAACCTATGCGGGCTTTTGCGAATTGCGTTGGTAAACGCCAGTCGGCATAGAGCATTTGTAAAGAGAAAGCCAATAAAACAGCGACAAGCAAAACAACCGAAAAATCAAAACGCCGCGTTATGCGGCGTTTTTGTTTGTATTTCAGCTTCGATAACATTCAGTTTTGACTTTTACGGATTTCAAATTATTTCAAATCACCATTTGACGCGCGCTTTCATACTATATACAAAAACTCGGAGGGCATTATGAAAATCATTTGCATCAATCCGCCAAAGTTCCTTAAATCCTTCCTCAGACTGTTCAGAAGAAATAAGAAAAAGCCCGTCGATGACGACGGGCGTGATGTTCGTTAATCAACAATTACGCTCTGTCAATTTTGTTGGAACGCAGGCAACGGGTGCACACGTACACTTCTTTGACGCCGCCGGTGGGGGTGTTGACCTTCACTTTCTGGACGTTGGGCGCCCAACTGCGTCTGGTTTTTCTGTTCGAGTGACTGACCTGATTGCCGCTCATTCTGCCTTTTCCGCATACGCTGCAAACTCTGGACATACTGCTACCTCCTATATAACGCGAATATATTATCAAATTTTGCAACCTTTGGCAACCGATTGAGCCTAAAATTATTCATTTAGTTGCAAATTTTTTTTACATATAGTAAAATCTTCGGGAAAGGTAACGTATGTCACTCACTACTTCAAACAAATTCGGCAAAATATCCATTTCGGACGAAGCGGTTTCGGCGGTTGCAAGTCAGGTTGCATCCGAGTGTTACGGCGTAGTTGAAATGGTTTCGCGCCGATTCAGCGACAATATCGGCAATCTCTGGGGCAAACAAAAGCTCGGGAGAGGCATAAAAGTCGCGACAGTCGACAACCTCATCTATGTTGAGGTTTTTGTCATTTTGAAAGTAGGCGTGAACATCGAAGCCGTAAAAAAGGCAATCGCCGACACGGTCAAATTTGCTTTGGAGAGCTTTACCGGTATGCGCGTCAAAATCGTGCATATCAACGTAGTCGGCATAAGAGTTTGATGGGTAAAAAATGAAACTGATAGATGGCAATTTATACAGGCAGATGCTCGCAGGGGGAGTGAAAGCGCTTGAGATTAACCGTCCTGTAATCGACGAACTCAACGTCTTTCCCGTGCCCGACGGCGACACCGGCACCAATATGTCCCTTACCATAACCTCGGCAATGCGCGAGGCGGCAATGGTAGCGGGGAACGACATAGGAGAAATCGCAATCGCGTTTTCCAAAGGCGCATTGAAAGGCGCACGCGGAAACAGCGGTGTTATACTTTCACAGATTTTCAAAGGATTTGCGGTCGTACTTGACACACAAACGGCAGTCGACTCAAAACTTTTTGCCGCCGCACTCAAAAAAGGCACGGAAATCGCGTACAGCGCGGTTACCAAACCCAAAGAAGGCACAATCCTCACCGTAATCAGGGTTATAGCGGAATCGGCAACCGCGCTTGCTAAAAAACGCGGACTCGAATTCGAAGATTTCTTCAAACAGATAATAGAAGCTGGCGAAGCAATCCTGCAACGCACGCCCGAAATGTTGCCCGTCCTTGCAAAAGCAGGCGTGGTTGACGCAGGCGGCAGAGGTCTTGTCACAATACTCGAAGGTATGTACGCCGTGCTTACGGGCACAGAAATCCGCGTGCTTGACACAAACAAAGCGGCGTCGCAAGTCAAAATCGACCAATCCGACGTAAAATCCTTCGAAACGCTCGACAACGACTACGAAAACATAACGTTCCAGTATTGCACGGAATATTTCATCACGCACCTGAAATCCGTTGTCACCGAATCCGACGTCGACAAATACCGCGACTATCTTATGACGATAGGCGACTGTGTACTGGTAATCGGCGACCTTGACCTCGTCAAAACACACGTTCACACCAATCAGCCCGACCTTGCGCTCAAAGCGGCGCTCAAAATGGGCGAAATCGACAATATCAAAATCGAAAATATGATGGAACAGCACCGCAAACTCGTCGGTGAGAAGAAAGAGGAAACCAAAGAGCCTCTCAAACCTTCTGCAATGATTTCCATCTGTGCGGGCGAAGGAATGACCGCAATCTTCAAAGACCTGCAAGTCGACATCACAATCGAAGGCGGTCAGACGATGAACCCGAGCGTTTACGACATTCTGAACGCAATCAACGGTGCAAAAGCCGAAAACGTGTTCGTCCTGCCCAACAACTCCAACATCATACTTGCGGCACAACAGGCAAAAGAACTCGCCGACGTCAACGTCTTCGTCGTTCCGACGACCTGTATGCCCGAAGGAATTTCTGCGGCACTTGCATATTCGCCCGATGCCGACCCCGAAGAGAATTTCGCCGCAATGAGCGGTGCGTTCAAGGACATCAAAACCGCTGAAATCACTCACGCTGTGCGTTCTACCAGAATGAACGGCTTTTCCGTCAAAGAGGGCGACATCATCGGTATCAGCGACAAACAGATAATCGCAAAGAGTTCCTCTGTGCAGGAAGCGACACTCAGCGTCGTCGAAAAAATCTGCAAGGACGCGGAAATGCTCACGCTATATTACGGTGAAAACATCGAAGAAGCCGAAGCCGAACGCCTTGCCGAAAAAATTTCCGCATTGTATCCCGACCTCGAAGTCGCGGCATATTTCGGCGGACAGCCTCACTATTACTACATTCTGTCGGCAGAATGATGAAAGAACTGAGTTCCGTCAAAGGAATAGGGGAAGCCACGGCAGAAAAACTGCACACGCTCGGCATTGACACCCCCGAACAACTTCTTTTCTTCTTTCCGTCGAAATACATCGACCTTAAATTGCCCATGCGCGCACTCGATGCGGAAGCAGGGCAATTTTGTTTATTCGAAGGAAAAGTTCAAACTGTCACGGAGCCCAAAGGCAGAAAAGCCAAAAGTTTCGTCGTGACGCTTTCGGACTGTCTAGACGAAAAGGGCAGAACTTTCAAGGCGGTATTTTTCAATCAACCGTATTACCGCACCGCATTTTCCCAGGAAAAAACATACCGCTTTCTCGGCAAATTGCAAGAAGGGGAAACGACAGTCGTAAACCCCGTTTTCGAGCCCGTCGACAAAATAAAACGCCTTGACGGCATAATGACCGTATATCCGTTGCGCGGTCTTATCGGTCAAGCCACGTTTGCAAAACTCGTCGCAAACGCACTCGAAATGTTCGGCGAAGAATACGGCGAAAAAGGGCACACGCTCTCCGATGCTCTCCGCAAAGTTCACTTTCCCGCCACTCTCGAAGAAGCAGAGCAGGGAGTTGCGGCACTTGCGACTTATGACGTTGCTACTGGCATTAAAATCTACCGAAATACACTGAAAAGAGGTGATAGCGAGCGAAAAGTATTCTATAAATTGTCGAAAAATGTAATACTTGAATTCAAAAATTCACTATCGATAACGCCGACATCCACTCAATATACAGCATTTGAAAGCATTTTAGGTGACCTCGTTTCCGACAAAAACATGTCAAGAATAGTGAGCGGCGATGTCGGGTCGGGCAAAACCGTCGTTGCGTTTTTCGCCGCTTTTGCCGCGGCAAAAGCGGGTTATCAGTGCGCTGTTATGGCACCCACCGAAATACTTGCCGAACAACACTTCCGCAAGTTTGCGGCTATCGCAGAAAAAAATGACATCAGCGCCGCATTGCTCACGGCTTCGCTTTCAAAACACGAACACGACGAAGTCGCAAACGGACTTGCGGACGGCTCTGTCAAAGTTGTTTTCGGAACGCAAGCGTTGCTTTCGAAAAAAATAGAATACAAAATTCTTACGCTTGCAGTAATAGACGAACAGCACAAGTTCGGAGTCAACGAGAGAGCGGAACTGCAAAACCGCGGCGCGCAGGACGTACTGACGCTTACCGCAACACCTATACCGCGGTCGCTCGCACTAGCGTTTTACGACGATATTTCCGTGTCCCGCATAGAAAAGCGTGCAGACGCCGCAACGAACATACAGACGCGAATTGTCACCGACGCAAAACTTCCCGATATGCTGAGTTACATTGCGGACGAATGCAGAAAAGGCATTCAGGCGTTCATCGTATGTCCAAGCATAAAAGACTGCGAAGGTTTCGAAACATTGTCAGTGGACAGTTTTGCAAAAGAATACGCGCACATTTTCGACGGAATTCCGTGGCAAATCGTTCACGGAAGAATGAGCGGCGAAGAAAAAGAAAGCGTAATGCGCGATTTTGCCGAAAACAAGACAAAACTTCTCGTTGCAACTTCCGTAATCGAAGTCGGAGTGGACACAAAAGCCCGTATTATGTGCGTGCTTGCGGCTGACAGATTCGGGCTTGCGTCGTTGCATCAGCTGCGCGGAAGAGTGGGACGTACAGGCGAGGAGTCGTACTGCTTCCTGCATATGAAACATTGCACGGAAAAAGCCGCAACAAGATTGAAAACGGTTGTCGAGTGCACGGACGGCAACAAAGTTGCCGAACGCGATTTCGAATTGCGCGGAGCGGGCGATATTCTTGGAACGCGTCAGAGCGGTTCAACCTCAACACCTGCGCTCGGATTGCCGCTTACGCCCGACGTACTGAAAGCCGCAAAAGAACTTCCCGAAGACGAAAAAGCATTCGTTACCGATTTCTTCGAGCACCGTTTTGCGCCCGAACTTTTCCGTGATTTTGCCGAAAAAATAGTTCGGGTAACTCTCGACAGCTAACTTTTTTCTGCATTTCGCATTTTCGCGTTTTCCTTTTAGTTTGCTTGCGATTTGTATTCGGTTGCGCACTGAAACCTATATCCCTTGAATCAGTCCGAGCATCTCTCTGCGTGCCTTTTTTCGATACAATCGCGCTTTTTCGCACCCTTTTCGGCGCCGACTTCCGCGCAACTCCGTTGACATTTTCATATTTTTGCGTATAATAATTGTATTATATGCTGGCGCAGTATTCTAGTCAGTTTTCGCCGACCCGAAGGCGGGGGTAAAATATCGCTAAAGGGCATATCGATGAAGTTTCTGGTGATGGCTTTGGTTGCCCAAACCGGGGCTGTTGCTGGGAGTTAAGACTTTCGGGCGCTTCGTAACGGCATACGAAACTCGACCCGTTTGTCGCGGAGACCCGTCTCGGTTGGACCTGCGTCCTACTGAACGGGGTGAAACCTGCTATGCGGTGATAATAAGCTGTGTGCAGAGTAGCCTGCCTTGAGTGGATTTTCAGGGACAGAGGAACTACGGGGTTGTCGGTTGGCCAACCGATTCTCCCGATTGCCTCTCGAAATGTTGTCTGCAAAAAAGGATTAGGGCGGACGGAAACTGCAAAGGAAATCTTCTAGACTGTTCTCGTAGGCAGCTTGGGGATTATAGTGTGCTCTAAGTGGCGATTCGGTTATGCATCGGGAAACCGTGCATCTTGCGGAGTAATCGGAAACGTCTCGGTCGGCGACGACGAGTTTCCGCAGGGGGAAAGCCTACCGAACCTGAAGGCGCAAGGTTTACTCAGGCTGTCGCCAGCATAAACACCGAAATTCCGCTCCCTTCGGGAGCGTATCCATACGGAGAACAAGTTGAGCGACAACGTTTCCCACGACAAAGATTCCATATCCTCACGCCGAACTGACGCGGCGGATGTTTCGGACGCCGTTTCTCGCGACAAAACCGCGGACGGCAATTCAGAGCAGAAGGACGGCAAAGAAAAAAAGAAACCCAGAAAAAAACGTAACCTGTGGGCAGTCAAAATCACGGTTGTTACGCTGTTTTTGTCCGCTTTCATAAGTTTTCTCACCGAAATTACGTCTTCCGCCGACAACATTATCGTCACCGTAATACTTTTGCTGTTTCTGATTACTGCAAGCATACTCTTTGACGGCATAGGCGTAGCCGTAACATCGTGCGATATCACCCCCATAGTCTCTATGGCGTCGAAAAAAGTGTACGGCGCAAAAACAGCAATGTGGCTTGTCAAAAACAACGAAAAGGTTGCCAACGTCTGCAACGACGTAATCGGCGACATTTTCGGCATCATTTCGGGTGCGTGCGGCGCCGCAATAGTCGTCAAACTCGTCACCATTCTGGACGAAAGCTGGCAAAGATGGCTCACTATCGCGATGTCCAGCGTAATTTCCGCACTTACAATCGGCGGCAAAGCCTTCCTCAAAAACATTGCAATCAGCAACTCGAAAGAGTTTGTCATGTTCGTTGCGCGTATAATCGGCGTTTTCCATCCCGAGGAGCGCAAGCGCAAAAAGAAACAAGCCGAGAAAAAGAAAAAGTACGAAAACGCGGAACTTGCCGCCGACAATCACGGTTCAAAGCACTCCGACAGCGCAAAATCCGATGATAAAGCGGTACACGCTACAAACGAAAAACGTTCGTCCAAACAAAAAAAGAACGTCAGCGCAAAACCCGCAAGCGTTACTGCGGAAAGCAAAACAAAATCCGCAAAAACAAACACCGTTTCGGAAAATTCCGTTTGCAACGACGAAACCCTTGTTACCAATCGCGAAACCGAGCAAAGCGGCAAAGAACCAAGTTCCATAACGACAGAAAAACTCGGCGAAAACAATCAACCGTCGGAGCAGAACAATGCGAATTGACAAGTATTTGCAGGAAAAGTTCAACTTGCGGTCGAGAACTTACGCCGAAAACCTCATTAAAAAGGGGCTTGTGCAGGTCAACGGGAATAAGGTTGTCAAAACGTCTTTTGACGTAAACGATGGCGACGACGTGCAGATACTTTCCGACGAAAATTACGCTTCGCAAGGGGCTTACAAGCTGTTGGAAGCGATAAACAAGTTTTCTCTCAACCTCGACGGGCTCGACTGCATAGACGTCGGTTGCTCGAACGGCGGTTTTACGGACTGTCTTCTGCGCCACGGCGCAAAAAGAGTGCTTGCAGTGGACGTTGCGGATTGCGCACTTCCCGAAAACATTCTTGCCGACCCGCGCGTGGAGTTTCTGAAAGCCAATGCTCGCAACCTCGTTCTCGAAGAAAAATTCGATTTCGCTTGTTCGGACGTCAGTTTTATATCGCTGCGATACATTCTGCCCACGCTGTTTTCAGCACTTAAAAATGGCGGCAGAGCAGTTGTTCTTGTCAAACCGCAATTCGAACTCGACAAGTCAGCGCTCAACAAAAAAGGTATAGTCACATCAGAGCGCGACAGAGAAAAAGCAGTCGCCGCAGTCCGTGGCTATGCGTCGGACAACGGATTTACAATCGAAGGGTTCGCCGTATCGCCCGTTTTCTACGAAGACAAGAACGTCGAATATCTTTTGCTTTTGCGAAAACCAGATTGATTTTGTGAGAATTTGTGTATAATATACCGTATTGTGCCGCTTATATGCGACTTTTTGCATATTTATTCACAATTTTGCGTTTGAATGCAAAATTTTTTGAATATTATTTCGTCATTTCGCTTGAAATCCTCGGCAGTGCATTGTATAATGGTTGCAATCGGATTCGGATTATGAAAATAGCAATTCTTACAAAACCCGTTTTATGGGATAATCCCGCTCGCGCAAAATTGCTCGCCGCCCTTAAATCCTGCGGCGATTTTGACATTGTTGAAGTTCCCGCAGGCGGCGATATTCCTTCCGACTGCGAACGTTTGCTTGTTTTCGGCGGCGACGGAACAATGCTTGACGCGGCAGTCAAATGTGCACGCGTTGGTGTTCCGCTTGTAGGCGTAAATCTCGGCAACCTCGGTTTTCTCACAGGATTTGAGTCCGAAGCCGACCCCGAACGCGTTGCAGACGCTTTACTTAACGGCGAAGTGCGCAAAAGAATGCTTCTCGGTTGCAAGTCCGCAAAAGGCAATTTCCTTGCTCTGAACGATTTTGTTCTGAAAAGTGCAGATACGCGTCCCGTCACGGTTAAACTTTTTGTCGACGGCTCTTTTGTCGATTCTTACCGCAGCGACGGCGTAATTGTTGCGACCCCTACGGGGTCGACGGCGTACTCACTTTCCGCAGGCGGTCCCGTTATGGCACCCGAACTCGACGCGATAGTCGTCAATCCCGTTTGTCCGCATACGCTGCATTCAAGACCTTTGGTCGTCGGCGGCAATTCCGAAATCAGACTTGAACTTTCCGCCTCCGAAAACGCAGTTCTCGTGACGGACGGCAACAAAACAGCCGACCTCGGCGGAAATTCCGTGGTTATGATTTCAAAATCGCCTCTGCTTGCGCCGTTTATCGTGACCGACGGACACAATTTCTACGAAAAACTTTTGGATAAAATGAACAGATGGGGCACAACCCCTTGAAGGAGTACCGCTAATGGGAAGAGAAGCTCGTCAGCTTAAAATCCTCGAACTGATTGCCAAAAACAATATCGACACGCAAGAAGAACTCGTTGCAAGGCTGCGCGACGAAGGTTTTAACGTTACGCAAGCCACGGTGTCGCGCGACATCAAAGACATGGGAATAATCAAAACCATGGCTTCCGACGGCAAAAAATACAAATACGCCGCGCAACAGCCAAAAGACAACACTTCCGAGCGTTTTCTCAGCATATTCAGGAACACTGTTCTGTCCATACGCACAGCGGAAAATCTCGTCGTCGTAAAGACGGAGACGGGTGCCGCAAACGCCGCTGCGGAAACAATCGACAGAATGAACCTCGATTGCATACTCGGCGTTATCGCTGGCGACAACACAATTTTCATCGCGGTTGACAGAATCGAAAACGCGTCTTACGTTGCCGAAAAGTTGGAGGACATACTTCAATAATGATTGAAACTCTGACCGTCCGTAACATAGCCCTGATTGAGCAAACCGAATTGCATTTGGGTCGCGGTCTCAACATTCTGAGCGGCGAAACGGGCGCAGGCAAATCCATAATTATCGACTCGCTCAATTTTGTTCTCGGCGAACGCGCCGACAAATCTCTCATACGTTACGGCACGGACTCCGCGTCCGTAGAAGCCGTTTTCGGCGATTATCTCACTCCTTCCGTACAACGTTATCTTGACGACGCGGGCATAGACCCCGAAGAAATTCTCATTATTCGCCGCAAAATGACAACCGACGGCAAAAACGAATGCCGTATAAACGGCAAAGTCTGTACGCTTTCGATGCTCAAAGGACTTACGGAACTGCTTGTCGACATTCACGGACAGCACGAACATCAGTCGCTGATGAAAGTTGCAAACCACATCGGAATGCTTGACGGAATGGGCGGCGACGAAGTCGCAAAACGAAAAGCCGAAGTGAAAAACCTTCATTCGGAATACGTTGCGCTGAAAAACGAGTTCGAGCGTTTCGGAAACGAGAGCGAACGCGAACGCAAACTCGACGTTTTACGTTTTCAGATTGACGAAATCAAACGTGCGGACATAAAAGAAGGCGAAGAGGACGAACTTCTCGACAAGCGCAAACGCATACGCAATATGGAAAAAATCCTTTCCGCGCTTTCGGAAGCCCGAAATATACTTGACGGTTATGACGGAAATTCCGTGACGGGAAGCCTAAAATCCGCGGCGGCAAACCTCAACAGCGTTGCCACATACGACGACAGAATTTCCGAACTCGGAGAGCGTCTTAACAGTGCTAAATACGAAATAAGCGACATTGCCGAAACAGTCGCCGATATGGTACGCGAACTCGACTTTGATGCAAAAAGCGCGGACGCAGTCGAAGAACGTCTTGAACTTGTCCGCAATATCAACCGCAAATACGGCGGAAGTTACGAAAAAGTAATGAGCTTCTACGAACAGGTGGTAGAAGAAGCGGACGCACTCGAAAATGCGACTGAGCGAGTCGCCCAACTCGAAAAAGAAATCGAACATAAAGGCAAAGCGTTGTCCGACGCCGCGGAAAAACTCGGAAAACTCCGCACAAAGACCGCAGAGCAGTTCGAAACCGCGATAACACGCGAGCTCAAAGACCTCGGTATGGGCGGCACTACGTTCAAGGTCGAAATCAAAAGCGATTATTCGGCGGACGAAGTCGGCGAAAACGGCGGCGACAGCGTTGAGTTTCTCATTTCTCCCAACGTCGGCGAACCTCTCAAACCGCTTGCCAAAATCATATCCGGCGGCGAAATGTCGCGTTTTATGCTTGCACTCAAAAACATCGTTGCAGGCATAGACAGCATCGGCACAATGGTATTCGACGAAATCGACACGGGTATTTCCGGACATATCGCGGCGGTTGTCGCAGAGAAAATGTGCAACATATCCCGCAACCGTCAGGTTATTGCCGTAACGCATATGCCGGGGCTTGCCGCAATGGCGGACAACCATTTCCTGATTGAAAAGAGCGTATCGGACGGCAAAACCCATACGCACCTTACGTTGCTTGAAGACGACACGGAGGAAATCGCGCGACTTATCGGCGGCAAAGACTATTCGTCGCACGCGGTACCGCACGCAAAGGAAATGAAACTTTGGGCGGAAAACTACAAGAAATCGCTTGCATAAATCCAGTATCAAAACATCGTTACTGAACCGTAGAAATCACAACTCAATTTTGACAAAACTTTCGTCTTCGCGTTGAAAATGCAAAGCGAAAAATAACTATAACGGATAAAAATTATAATGACAGCATAAAGAAAAGGACGCTCGTGCGCGTCCTTTTCTTATGTTGCGAGGATAGTCTGTAAGCCGAGTTCTGTCTTGAATGGCCATCTATCTAGACCGCAAGTTGCCTTACGGTTCGAGCGAAATCGGAGCTTGCGGGCAGCATTTCACGCTCCTTTCTTGCACCGGGTGGGGTTTACATCGCGCCTCGTCGCCGATTTGCGGGTGAGCTCTTACCTCGCCTTTCCATCCTTACCCATACGGGCGGTATTTTTCTGTTGCACTGTCCTTGAAGTCGCCTTCACAGGTAGTTAGCCTGCACCCTTGCCCTGTGGTGCTCGGACTTTCCTCACGTTTCCGTGCGGCCATCCGGCTATCTCGCACAGCAATTAAATCACAATCCGACCGAAAAATCAAGCAAAAGACTCGTTTGTCAAAGAAAAAAGCAGGGTAGCCGATTAGCACAAACAAATTGTCCGAACACGGTAAAAACACGCTAAATGCGGAATAAAACCTGCGGTTTTGACAATAATCGCCGTATGGAATATGCAATAGCGGCAAGCGTAACCGCGATTTTTGTCATAATTTTACTGAGCGTCAAGCCTCCCGTCCGAGAGAAATTCGATTGTCCAATGGACGAAGAGACATATTCTGCGTTTGCCGAAGAATTTGCAAACGGACTTCCCGCGCCGCAAAAAGGCGGAAGTGCCGAAACTACCGCGTATTTCAAAAAACAGATAAACAAGGCGACAAGAAAAATATCAAAAGACGACGACACGGAGTTATTCAGGCGGTTTGCACTCAATCTGGCAGACAAAAAGAAGGAGCTTGAAGAACTCGGCAAAAAAGATTATTCGGCACTGCAATCCCTGCCGTCCGTAAACGGCAGAACGAGGGTAGTCGTACTTGCCGAAGAAGTGCTCAACCGCTCGCGATACATCTTTTGCAGGGACAGAACGGAAATTATGTTGAACGCGGTCAACGCAACGCGCACGCTTACTTTTCCCGAAATAATGAACCTTGAAGATGCCTTTACGCTCGTGCTTTACAAAAAGCTCGGCTTGCTTTGCGCTCGCGTTTGCACACTCGACAAAATTAGAAAAGCCGCCGTACGCATAGCAAAGAAGCCGCACACGTTCAAAAACGACTCCGATTTCAGACGACTGAAAAAGAATTTCGTTTTCTCAAAATTCTGCGCCGCCGAACTCGGATATTCGACAGAGCAGTTCGACGTCAGGTTCGACGCACTTGCGGACGATACCATTTTTGCGCTAAGCAACGTTCTCGACTCTTTGGACAACGTCAGACTTTTCGACTTTACGGCTTACTACGAACCGCTCAAAATCGTATCCGTGTTCGAGACCTACGAAAAATCGACTCCCGAATGCAGAAAAGCCTTTTTAGAAGAACTGAGCCGACAGAGCGAAAAAGAGAACCTAGACGAAACGGCTTATGCGGTACGTTTGCTCAACTATTCGGATTACGGCAAAATCCCTCCCGTAAAACTGAAAAGAGCGCGTATTGGCGCCAAAACGCTTGCAGTATGCAATTTCGACGGCAACATACTTACACTTGCACGCGCCCTTTCTTCGACAGCCTATATGCAAATGATATTCGGCAGTGCAGACGCAAAGTCAAGTATTCTCAAAAATGTAAAAATCAAGAGTAGTTTTATGCCTAAAATGAGAATAATAGGCACAAATTTCGATTTTTCGGTGAACGACGACAAACTTTCAATAAAGCCGAACTTTCCGCCCGAAATACTTTCGGCAATCCTGCAACTTCAACACAACGGTGTCGTTCATACCGTCACGATTGAAAACGGCGACGAAGAATTGAGTGTAAACGGAACGGTTTTCAAAGGTATTCCCGACGTTAAACTGGGCGACGTACCGCTGGATATAAAAATCCGAAAGCCTTTCGAAAAATAGTTTTCTTGTCGTTTTGCGTTTTGTTTGCGATTTTAGGCAGGGTCAGAGCAAATAATTGCACAGTGGTTATCGGAAAAGCAAATGTCTTGCGGAAACTTTGTGACAGGAGCTTTACGGCAGAATCTTTATGCGGGAACGATAAGGGAACTTTGACACAATTTCCTATGCGATGATGGGGAAAATCAACAACGCAACACAAACGTGATGCCGAGTGTCACGTAGCTTGCGCCGCGACGTGAATAAAATTCACGCCGCAACTTGCGTTTTTTCAGTGCGGCTTTCTTTACTTTTCATGCGTTTGGCTTTATAATTCGGGTATGGACTTGTTCGATTATCAAAACAATCTCGAAACAATGGCACCGCTTGCTGAAAGAATGCGCCCGCGCTCCCTCGACGAATTTATAGGTCAGAGCAAAATAGTCGGGCAAGGTTCGCTGTTGCGCCGCGCGATTGCCGCAGACAGACTGGGAAGTTGCATATTCTACGGACCTCCCGGAACTGGCAAAACCACGCTTGCGCATATAATCGCAATGAATACGAACGCGAATTTCGTCAAATTGAATGCGGTTACGAGCGGCGTTGCCGACGCGAAAAAGGTCATCGAAGAGGCGAAAGACCTGCTCCGTATGTACGGAAAACGCACTTATCTGCTTCTCGACGAATGCCACCGCTGGAACAAGGCGCAGTCCGACAGCGTTTTGCAGGCAATCGAACAGGGATACATAATTTTTATAGGTTCCACGACCGAAAATCCTTATGCTTCGATGACGCGCGCTATCGTGTCGCGGTGCAGGGTTTTCGAGTTTTCTCGCCTTACCGACGCAGATATTGAAAGAGGTTTGCTCCATGCGCTTGCCGACAAGGAGCGCGGACTCGGAAATATGAACCTCGAAGTTGCCGACGATGCGATAAAACATCTTGCATGGGCAGCCGGCGGCGATTTGCGAACGGCACTCAATGCGCTGGAACTTGCGGCAATCACCACTCATGCCGATCCTGACGGCGTTGTACGAGTGGATAAAACCGTAGCAGAACAGTCAATTCAACGCAAAGCGTTGGGGTTTGACGAAAGTATGTCTTACGACATAATTTCCGCTTTTATCAAGAGTATGCGCGGAAGCGACTCCAATGCGGCGGTATACTGGGCGGAAAGGCTTATCGAAGCGGGTGCAGACCCCATGCTCATAGCACGGCGCGCCGTTATTCATGCGGCGGAAGACGTCGGACTTGCCGACCCGAACGCGCTTGTGGTTGCGGTGTCAGCTATGCACGCCTTCGAAAAAATCGGGTTACCTGAGGGCAGAATACCTCTCACCGAAGCAATTATTTACGTTGCCGAAGCGCCTAAATCCAATTCCGTGGTGGTGGCTCTCGGCGGAGCGGAGGACGCCGTCAAAAAGATAAAACACGAGAGCGTTCCCGTATATCTGCGCGACCCCAACTACAAAACCGAAAAGGTGGGAGGATACAAGTATCCTCACGATTACGGCGGCTGGGTGGAACAGCAGTATCTTCCCGACGAAATCAAGGACGCCGTGTTCTACAAGCCCACCGACCACGGTTTCGAGCAGGTCATCAGACAAAGACAAGCCGAACGCAAGCCCAAATCCACCAAGAAATAGTTATGCTGAAAATTTCAAACCTTACCAAAACGTACGCAGGCAACCGCATTCCCGCCGTCGACAATCTCAATCTCGAAGTTCCCGACGGCAAAATATACGGATTTATAGGTCCGAACGGTGCGGGAAAATCCACGACAATCAAGTGTATTACGGGCATTTTGTCGTTTGACGGCGGCTCGGTCATAGTTGACGGTGTCGACCTCAAAGCCGACCCTCTTGCCGCAAAGAAAAAAATCGGTTACGTGTCCGACGACCACGTTATGTACGAACGACTGACAGGAATGGAGTTCGTCAACTTTATGTGCGACGTTTTCGAAGTGCCTTCGTCGGAGCGCAAACCCAGACTTGACAAATACACCGAACTTTTCGACCTCGGCGGCGTTATAGGCAATCCGATACGCAGCTATTCGCACGGAATGAAGCAGAAACTCAACATCATAGGCGCGCTCATTCACAATCCGAAACTGTGGATTTTGGACGAGCCTATGACGGGTCTTGACCCGAAATCCGCCTACAACCTCAAATTGCTTATGCGCGAGCACACGGAAGCGGGCAACAGTGTATTTTTCAGTTCGCACGTCCTTGACGTGGTCGAAAAAATTTGCGACAGGGTTGGTATTGTCGACCACGGTAAACTTATTGCCGATTGCACGGTCAGCGAATTGCACCAAAATAACACGGATTCCACGCTCGAAGAACTTTTCCTTTCCATTACATCGGAAAAAACGGGAGAAGGTTTTGCCGTAGACGCGGACGAAATCCCGTCGGACAAAGCGTAAGCGGGGGAGTTCCGATGAGAGATTACGTGTTGATGCTGGGATTGCTCCTCAAAAACCAGTCCCGCAACAGAATAGGCAAAAACGGCAAAATGTCGCAAGGCGCGGTGATTGCGTTGTCCTGTCTGCCGATGGAGATAATCATCTGCGTAGCGCTTTATCATATGACGTTGCTTTGCGTTCAGCACGGCATAGTCGCCGAACTCATAAACCTCGTCGTTACGGCGGCGGAACTCGTCATTTTCTTCTTCCTCATTCAATCTATACTCACGGTTTTGTACGCGACCGACGACAGCGCGTTCGTATCGTCGCTGCCGCTCAAACCGTCTTCGGTGTTCCTGGCAAGACTTACGCAAGTGTATCTCAACGAACTCGCCATTGCGGCGTACCTGCTTTTCCCCGTTCTGCTTACGATAGGGATAACGGCGGATTTGAACGGCTATCCGCTTTCCGCGGGATTTTATCCGCTTACGGTACTGATTGTAGCCGTTGCGCCTTTTCTGCCGCTTGCACTTGCCACGTTGCTTTCTCTGCCGCTCATATGGCTGTCGTCCTTCTTCAAAAAACGCGCGGCTTTCTCGACAATTGCGCTCATACTGCTGTTCACCGTGGTGTTCACGGCGTATTTCCTCATCGTTCCGAATATGGGCGACATATCCAACGTCGAAAACCTGAGCGACGGCATAATCCGCTTTTTCCGTACATTTAGTACGGTTATGTATCCCAACAAAGTGCTTGTCGAGTTCTGCGTGGGTATAAACGCGGGTATAAACTTCGCGATTTTCGCCGCGATATGGATGGGCGTAGCCGCACTCATAATCACGCTGTCGGCGTTCTTCTACAAACGAGCCGTTCGCGCAGGGCTTGAAACAGGGGCTTCCGCTTCGAAAACCAAACAGAAAGTGGAGTCGGAGAAAAAACTTTTGTCCGCGCTTATGCTCAACGACTTCCGCAATCTGATACGTTTTCCGTCGCTTGCGGTTTCGTCCTGCATAAACATAATTCTTGCACCAATACTGACTTGCGTTATGTTCGTGTTCATGAAAGACTCGCCGAGCGAATTCCTTTCGGGTGAAATCGCGCCTATCGGTATGATTTTCTTCTATTCGGTCATACTTTGCGGCGGAGCCAACAACGTAGCGTCGCTTGCTTTTACGCGTGAAGGGCAGTCCTTCTTCATAGCGCGACACCTGCCTATTCCCGCAAAAACCGCCGTCACGGAAAAGTTTTTGCTTGCGTATCTGTTCAGCATAGCGGCGATAATACCGCTTTTCATAATCGCCGTCGCTCTCGTCAAAATGCACATAGTAAATGCGTTGCTGTTCGCCTTGTTGCTTGCGGTAACTTGCGCGGGGCTTAACGCACTGTCCATTTATACGGATATGAAACGTCCGATTCTGGACTGGAAAAACACGACGGACATTCAGAAAAACAACTTCCGCGTCATAATTCCGACTTTAATCGGAATGGCAATCGGCGTAGGAGTGCTTTTGCTCGGCGTAGTCGTTTCGCCGCTTGTAGGCAGCATCGGCACGGTCGGCGCAAGCGCGGTGTTCTGGTCGGTTTCGTTTGTCGTGGGAATTGCGTTCTGCATAGCGTTCTGTTACATTCTCTTTGACAGATGCGAGGAACTTTACGAAAATCTTGCCGCAAACGCGGACAAAAACTCCGCGCGCAGAAAGGAACGCATAACGCTTTCTTCGGGCGGATTCGGCAAAGGCAAAAACGGAGGAATGCTCGGATGATGAAAAGAAAAATCGCACTTGACGTCGGGGACGTCAGAATAGGCGTTGCGGTAAGCGACCTTATGGGACTTTGCGCAAATCCGCGCGAAACCTACGTCAGAAAAAAAGACGACGAAGCCGCGGATATAGCATATTTTGTCGAATACGCCAAAAAAGAGGACGCGGACGCGTTTGTCGTCGGACTTCCCAAAAATATGGACGGAACGGAAGGAGACCGCGCAACCATTACGCGCGATTTCGGAGAAAAACTCCGCGCCGAAAGCGGGCTTGACGTGATTTACATTGACGAACGACTGACGACGGTATCCGCCGAAAGAATGCTGATTGACGCAGACGTCAGACGCGACAAACGCAAAAAAGTCATCGACAAAGTTGCGGCAACAATCATACTTCAATCATATCTTGACGGCAGAAGATAATCCGCTCCGCAAAGTACGGTTTGCAAACTAACAAAATCCGCGTGTCTTTGCCGTCGCAATAAAAGAAAAGGGCAGTTTGCACGGTAAATCCGCTGACTTTGGGCTTGACGGCGGCGCATAAAAAAGTTATGATGTTTTCGGACGTTTTTAATGATTGTTAAAGCGCGCCGACAGACAATGAAAATACAAATCGGGGCAACCCACAGGAGTCAAAATGGCAGATTTTTTTGAAGACCAGAACAACATGGAAGAAGACGACGACATTATCACCCTCTACAACGAGGCGACCGACAAAGACGAAGATTTTTATCATCTCGCAACTCTCGACGTCGACGACAGATGGTTCATCGTTATGAAACCCGTTGAAAAGTTGCCCGACATCGAGGACGACGAAGTTCTCATATATGAAATTCAGGAAGACGACGAGGGCAACGACGTGTTTGTTTCCATCGAAGACGAAGCCTTGCTCGAAAAGGTGTTCAACGAGTTCCAGAAAGAGCTTGACGCTTACATCGAGGAGCACCCCGAAGAGGAATAACGGCTCATTTCGGGAGCACCTGCGCAAAAGAGCGAAATTTGCGTAAATTCCGTCGGATTTTTTACGTGAATTCCTTGCAAAAAAAATTTTAATATAATATAATCCAAAATGCACCGCACACCCCGGTGGAGTTCGGGTTGTTCCGAAGGTTCGTCCGACGGTCGCCCACACGCTGATACCGAGGGAGGTAAAAACAAATCAAGGAGGCCTAATATGGCAGTCACATCAATGAAAGCCCTGCTCGAAGCGGGCGTGCACTTCGGTCACCAGACAAAACGCTGGAACCCCAAAATGGCGAAATACATCTACGCCACCAGAAACGACATTCACATCATCGACCTTCAAATCTCCGTCGACCATGTCGAAGCGGCGTATCAGTTCGTCAAGAGCATTGCGGCAGAAGGCAAATCCATTCTGTTCGTCGGCACCAAGAAACAGGCGCAGGACGCAATCAAACAGGAAGCCGAACGTTGCGATATGTTCTACATCAACCAGAGATGGCTGGGCGGAACTCTCACCAACTTCAAGACCATCCGCACCCGTATCGACAGACTCAACAAAATCAACCAGATGGAAATCATCGGTGAGTTCGAACTTCTCCCCAAGAAAGAAGTCCTCAAACTCAAAGCCGAACGCGACCAGCTCGAGAAAAACCTCGGCGGCATCAAGAATATGCGCACCCTTCCCGGCTGCCTCTTCGTCGTTGACCTGAAGAGAGAAGAAAACGCCATCAGAGAAGCGCGCAAACTCAACATCCCCATCGTTGCTGTCGTCGACACCAACTGCGACCCCGACCTCGTCGATTACGTCATTCCCGGCAACGACGACGCAATCCGCGCAATCCAGCTGTTTGCCAGCATAATCGCAGACGCAGTCATCGAAGCGAAACAGGGTGAATCTTTCAACGCAGGCAAAGCCGACTCCGAAGACAAAGCGGAAGATGCGGCAGAAGAAGCCCCCGCAATGGAAGAAGCAGTTCTTTCTCCCGAAGAAGCCCTTGAAAAGGCAATCGCGGAAAAAGAGAACGAAGAAGCGTAATACACAATTTTGTTCCGCGCACGGCAAGTGCGCGGAATTTCGATAATTCGGAAACACAATATAGGAGAATTTTTATGGCATTCACAAGCAAAGACGTTATGGAACTCCGTCAACGCACCGGCGTTGGTATGATGGATTGCAAAAAGGCTCTCGTCGAAACCGACGGCAACATGGAAAAAGCAATCGACTATCTCCGTGAAAAAGGTATCGCGTCCGCCGCAAAGAAACAGGGCAGAATCGCATCCCAAGGTATCGTTGACAGCTACATTCATATGAACGGCAAAATCGGCGTTCTGCTCGAAGTCAACTGCGAAACCGACTTCGTCGCAATGAGCCCCGTTTTCAAAGAGCTTGTACACAACATCGCAATGCACATCGCAGCGGCAGCTCCCAGCTACGTCACCAAGGACGAAGTCCCCGCCGCAGAACTCGAAAAGGAAAGAGAAATCCTCATTGCACAAGCCAAGAACGAACCCAATCCCAAACCCGATGCCATCATCGAGAAAATGGTCGACGGCAGAATTCAGAAATACTACAAAGACGTTTGCCTGATGGAACAGGTCTATGTCAAAGACAGCTCCAAAACCATCTCTCAACTCGTCACCGAAGCGGTTGCGTCCATCGGCGAGAAAATCACCGTCAGAAGATTTGTACGTTATCAAATGGGCGAAGGTCTTCAAAAGAGAGAAGACGATTTCGTCGGTGAAGTAATGGCACAAGCAGGTATGGCAAAATAACAAAACGAGGAACGCGTAAGCGTTCCTTTTTTTTCCGCCGACCCCGTCGGCAACATAATCGTCATCATAACGAGGAGTAAAATGGCAGAACTCAAATTCAAAAGAGTAATCATCAAACTTTCCGGCGAAGCTCTTGCGGGCGAAACCGGTATGGGTATAGACCACGCAAAACTCGGCGCGGTTGTCGACCAGATTGTCGAAGTCAAAAAACTCGGTGCGGAGGTCGGTATCGTCATCGGCGGCGGCAACTTCTGGCGCGGCAGACAAGCCGACAGCGAAATGAACCGCAGCACTGCAGACCACATGGGTATGCTTGCAACCGTAATCAACGCGCTTGCAATTCAGGACGCACTTGAACGCAAAGGAATGGAAGTCAGAGTACAGACCGCGCTCACGATTACCAAAGTTGCGGAACCTTACATTCTGCGCAAAGCCATGCGTCACCTCGAAAAAGGCAGAATTGTCATTTTCGCATGCGGTACGGGCAATCCTTATTTCTCCACCGATACGGGCGCCGCGCTCCGTGCGGCTGAAATCGGCGCAAACGCACTGCTTCTCGCAAAGAATGTCGACGGCGTTTACGACAGCGACCCCAAGACCAATCCCGATGCGGTCAAATTCGATTCGCTGACTTACATGCAGGTCATTTCCAAAGGACTCCGCGCAATGGATACCACCGCAATCACCATGTGCATGGACAACGAAATCCCGATTATCGCGTTCAGCCTCAACGAAGAGAGCAGCATCAAACGCGCGATTACGGGCGAAAAAATCGGCACCTACATCGGAAAATAATTTCCGTTCAGACCGAATTTTGAAGTTTGAAAAGAGCGCGCCGCACGGCGCGTTCTTATTTTTGCTTATGCCTTGATTTACGCGCGCGTTTTTGCTATAATATACAAAACGTTATTACAGGAGGCATTTATGTCATACGGCATCGACGAAGTCGACCTTATTTTCGAAGAAATGAACGAAAAGTACGCGAAGACTCTTCACAACTTTTCCAGCGAGCTCAAATCCATTCGCGCCGGCCGCGCCAATCCTCATATACTTGACAAAATCACCGTCGATTACTACGGGACACCCACGCCCATAAACAATATGGCGAATATCACCGTTCCCGAAGCACGTTTGCTGGTCATCTCCGTCTGGGACAAGAGCGCACTCAAAAACGTCGAAAAGGCAATCCTTGCCGCAAACATCGGCATTACCCCCAACAACGACGGCAACGTAATCAGACTGATTTTCCCCGAGCTCACGGAAGAACGCAGAAAAGCGTTGGTCAAGGACCTCAAAAACAACGCCGAAAGCACCAAAATCGTGCTTCGCAACGCGCGCCGCGACGCTATCGAACAGCTCAAAAAGCTCCAAAAAGACTCTTCAATCACCGAGGACGACCTCAAAGACTTCACGGCAGACGTCGACAAGGCTCTTGCGAAACAGATTGAAGACGTCGACAAACTGACCAAAGACAAAGAACAGGAGATACTCTCCGTCTGATGATACCCCGTCACATAGGTTTTATTATGGACGGAAACGGCAGATGGGCTACGGCTCACGGTCTGCCGCGCGCCGCGGGTTACGCCCACGGCGTCGAAGCAATGATAAAAGTGCTCAAACGCGCCTCCGAACTCGGCGTTCAAGCCGTGTCCGTCTATGCGTTCTCCACGGAGAACTTCGCAAGACCGGAAGAGGAAACCGCCGCCGTACTTTCCGCCGTCAAAAGGTGGAATAACAGTTACGACGGCGAACTGCGCGTAAGCTATTCGGGCGATATATACGCATTCGACGACGAAATCACCGAAAGTATCGTAGGGATAGAGAACCGAACCGCCCAAAACCGCGGTATGCAGTTCAACATCTGTTTGAACTACGGCGGAAGAGATGACATAATTCACGCTGCAAAGGTATGCTACGACCACGGGAATTTCTCGCGCGAAGAGTTCGAAAACGCACTTTCGACATCACATCTTCCTCCTCTCGACCTCATTGTCCGAAGCGGGGGAGAAAAACGTTTGTCGGGATTTATGCTTTACGAAGCCGCTTATTCCGAATTGCTGTTTTCCGACAAACTCTGGCCGGATTTCGACGAAAGCGACGTCGATTTCGCAGTCGAAGAATTCGGCAGACGCGTCCGAAAATTCGGCGCGTAAAACTGCGGGCAAAGACATTTGCTTTTCCCGCATACATCAGGGTAAATTATGCTGAAACGTACGGTAACGGCTGTTCTGCTCATAGCAACGCTCATCGGTTTGCTTGCCGCAAGCTATTTCGTAAGCCACATTTTCATCGACCTCTTCATTTGGGTTTTGCTCGCAATAGCCGCGCGCGAAATGTATTTCTGCATGCAGGAAGCGGGATACAAAGTTTTCAGAACTCCGCTGATTTTCGCAATGCTCACAACCTATCCCGTATTTTACCTTATGGAGCATTTCCTCGGTAAAGGTACGATGGGGCTTTTGCTTACATTCGGCGTAAGCGCGCTTATCGCACTTTTGATATTCACTTTCGCCGACCCCGAAAGAAACCGCGCACAGGATTTGTTCGCAACGGTATTCGTGCTCGTGTATCCCATACTGTTCATATCCCTTGCGTGGATACTGACTTTCAGATATTCGGCGGTGTATGCAGTGCTGTTTGCGGTGTTCCTTCCTGTTGGTGCGGACACTTTTGCGTACTGGTTCGGCAGTATGATAGGCGGCAAGAAACTTTGCCCGACCATAAGTCCCAAAAAGACCGTCGCGGGTTTTGTCGGCGGCATTCTCGGCGGAATGACGGTGTCTGTGCTGTTCTTCCTATTCTTCGAATACTTCGCGGTAATACCGAATTGCGGTTATGTTCCTTTTACGGACGCCGCATGGAAATCCGCGCTTATATATCTCGCAATCGGTCTTGTCGGAGCATTTGCGGGACAGCTCGGAGACCTCGCCGCTTCGCGTCTTAAACGTGCGCTCGGCATTAAAGACTTCGGCAAGATATTCCCCGGACACGGCGGAGTTATGGACAGATTCGACAGCATAATAACGGGTATCGTCGTTCTGTTGATTTCATTTTCGATTATATACGGCGTCTAACGGACGCTACGGAGCATACTTATATGGCTGACAAAAAGTTGCAGACTGTCACCGTTCTCGGCAGTACGGGTTCGGTGGGCAAACAGGTGCTTGCAGTATTGGACAAGTATCCCGACCGTTTCAAAGTGGTCGGGCTTTCCGCTTTTACCAACGAAAAACTGCTGAGAGACCAGATAGACAAATATTCGCCCAAACACTACTATTATCCTGCGGGCGGAGTTGAAATACAAACAAGCCTTTTCGACTTCCTCGACGACGAAAAATTCGCCGCAAAATGCGTGGGAAGCCTGGAAGAACTGGCGGAATTCCCGTCCGATATAGTCGTATCGGCAGTAAGCGGAATTGCGGGGCTTTGGGCGGCAGTTGCCACGCTCAAACGCGGTGGAACGCTTGCCATTGCAAACAAAGAAACGATTGTCTGTGCAGGAAGACACCTGAAAGCGTTGGAGAAAAAATACGGCGGCAAGATTTTGCCGCTTGACACCGAACACTCGGCGATTATGCAGTGTCTTAACGGAGAAGACCCCAAAAGCGTGCGCAGCATTGTGCTGACCGCAAGCGGCGGCGCGCTCCGCGACGTGCCAATCGAGAAACTTCACAAGGTCACGGCACGCGAAGCGCTCAATCACCCCGTTTGGAACATGGGCAAAAAGGTGACAATCGATTCGGCAACTCTTTTCAACAAAGGGCTGGAAGTAATCGAGGCAATGCACCTTTTCTCGCTTGCTCCCGAAAAAATCAAAGTTCTGATGCATCGCGAAAGCATAATTCACGGCATGGCAGAATTCACCGACGGCAGTCTGAAAGCCTTGCTCAGCGTGCCTAATATGGCGCTTGCGATAGAAACCGCGCTTTTCTGGCCGCATAAATCAAACGGAGCAGTCGCCGAACTCGACCTTGCCAAAATCGAAACGCTCAATTTCTCCGCGCCCGATTTCGAAAGGTATCCTTGCTTGCAAATCGCAATGCAGGCGGCAAAATCCGGTGAAGGCGCGTGTATAGCGTTGTCCGCGGCGGACGAAGTGCTTGTCGACGGGTTCCTGAACGGTTCTGTCAAATACAACGACATTCCGCATACGCTTGAAAAAGTTTATGCAAAGTTCCATAAAATCAAAGAGGTGGGGATAGAGGATATAATCGGCATAGACGCCGAAGCTCGCAAATACACTTATTCCATAGGAGTAAAATAGTGCCGCTGTCCGCATTGATATCCGCCACCGCAGGCGAAGTGTTCAAATATATCGGCTACATCATCGTGGCTTTACTTGGGCTTATGGTGATGATTGTCATTCACGAGCTCGGACACTACCTTGCAGGCAAAGCCCTTGGCTTCAAAATCGACGAATTCGCGTTGGGTTTCGGTCCCGCGATTTTCAAACGCACCAACAAAAAGAACGGTGAAGTATTCAGTATCCGTCCTTTTCCGATAGGCGGTTTCTGCGCCTTTCACGGAGAAGACGAAGAAGGAGCGGATGACGAAGGCGCTTTCAACAAACAAAAGCCGTGGAAACGTCTTATCGTTCTGTTTTCGGGTGCGCTGTTCAACTTTCTGAGCGCAATTCTCATAATCACGATATACTTTACCGCCTACGGTCAAATTCTTCCCGTTGTGCAGGACTCGTTTGCCGTAAACGGCGTGGAAAACGTATTTCAGGCAGGCGACATACTGCTTTCGGTGGACGGAAGGCAGATTAACATTATGACTGCGGACGACGTTGCCGCCACATTCGAAAGAATAGGCGACGGTTCGGAAGTCAAAGTACTGCGCGACGGCAAAACCGTGAAAATCACGGTTACAAAAGGCGATTACGTGCTGTCAGACGAATACCTCGAAGAAGGAGAAGACCCAAACAAAACGGGACTCGGAATAGTTTACGGACTGGAAAGCGCAAAAATCGGTTTCTGGCGGTCACTCGGAAGGTCATTCGGATTTTCCTTCTTCATAGTGTTCAAAGTCCTTGCGTCTCTCGGCGCATTGCTGACGGGACAAATCGGACTGGAAGCCGCGGGCGGCACGATTACGGTCATAAAAACCATCGCCGACGTCAGCGCAACGGGTTTCGGAGGTTTTCTGTACGTCGTCGCAATTATTTCGGCAAACCTCGCAGTCATGAACCTTTTGCCCATACCTGCGCTGGACGGGTCGCGAATGGTGTTTACGCTGATTGAAATGATATTCCGAAAACCCGTGCCGCGAAAAATCGAGGCGGTGATACACGCAGTAGGACTGGTATTGCTGTTGCTGCTTGCCGTTTTCCTCGACATATTCCATCTTGTACGAGGTTGACGGTCGGCGAACGAAACGCAACACACTTCGGACAACCTGCAAGCGGACGAGAGCAAAGGCGGTAAAGGTTTCTTAGCCGACAATGCATAATTCAGTACAATAAACGATGTAAACGCGATATAATGACAAAAAACATTGAATTATAATAAATAATCGGCGCAAAGCCGACACAACAAAGGAATTTCCGCAAAGCGGAAAAGAAGAAAATGCAAAGAAAATCCAGACAGGTCAAAATAGGCAAAATAGCCGTAGGCGGCGGAGCACCCGTAACCGTTCAGTCTATGCTGAACACCAAGACGACGGACGTTGAGGGCAGCATCAAACAAATACGCGAACTGCAACAAGCGGGTTGCGACCTCATAAGGCTTGCCGTACCCGACGAAAATTCGGCTGTCGCGTTCGGCGAAATCGCAAAACGCACAGGACTTCCGCTCATTGCGGACATTCACTACAACTACAAACTCGCGCATCTAGCTCTCGACAACGGAGCTAAAAAAATCCGTATGAACCCGGGCAATATGCGCGACTACGCACAAATTAAAGAACTGGCAAGAAGAATGAGCGACAACGGCATTCCCGTACGCGTAGGCGTAAACGGCGGGTCGTTGCACCCCGACTATAAGCAGTTGCCCGAAGCGGAAGCGCTTGTCCGCAGTGCGCTCGACTGCGCAAACGTCTTTGAAAGTTGCGGACTTAGAGATATTGTCATCGCCATCAAAGCGTCGGACGTTCGCACAATGATTGAAGCCAACCGCAAAATCGCCGCCGAATGCGATTATCCGTTGCATCTCGGCGTTACGGAAGCGGGGACTATGAGAAGCGGACTTATCAAATCCGCAGTAGGCATCGGCACTTTGTTGCAAGAGGGAATCGGCGACACAATCAGAATTTCGTTGTCGGCGCCGCCCGTCGAGGAAGTGCTTGCGGGAAAAACATTGCTTCACACTCTCGGACTTCGCAACAACTGCGTCGAAGTTGTGTCCTGTCCCACTTGCGCCCGCACGGAAATCGACGTCGAGAAACTCGCCAACGCAGTCGAAAAGGCAACGGCACATATTACGGTACCTCTCAAAATCGCTGTTATGGGCTGTCCGCTTAACGGCATAGGCGAGGGCAAAGGCAGCAATCTGGGCGTTGCAGGCGGGAAAGATAAGTCGGTAATCCTGAAAGACGGCAAAATCTACGAAACGGTGTCAAGCGAACTGCTTATGCCGCATTTTATGATGTTGCTGGACGAATACATTGACAAAGTATTATCAAAATGACGGTTTTGTAGAGTAGTTTTTCCCTGAAAATACAACATTCTACACCGAAAACGGCAAATACGAGGGTCGGAGAGCCGGAAAAAGTACGGAGGAAGTATGCAAAATAAGTTTGTCGAAGAGTTCGAAAAAGCCACAAACGGCGAATTCGGTATGCTGAAATTCAATTCCGCAACTTTCACCAAAGACAAAAACCTGTTGCAGGTGCGTTTTATAATTTCCGCTTTCGACATACGTTCTTTCGGTGCCGAACAACAGCAAAAAGTTCTCGACGTAGTGAAAAATATGTTCAACGGCGTTGACGTCGAAGTTCAGTACATTCGCACGTACGCCGACGAATCAACTGTACGCAACAAAATTCTCGAATTCTTCAATCTCAAAAACCAAATGGTTTTCCGCAGACTGCGCGAAGAAAACATCGCGGTGTCCGTATCGGACAGAAATCTGTCCGTTCTACTTCGTTTTGACCCGCCGACTTACAAAATGCTGAGCGCGGCAAAGACGGAAGAAGAACTGACGACTTTTCTCGACACCAACTACAATCTTTACGTCGACGTGACAATGCAGGAGAGCGACTCACTTTCGACAAATGACGAAGGGGATATTTCCATAGATACGGTAGTACTTCGCGACCCGAATATGCGTCTTGTAAAAATCGACCTCGGCGAAAAGGTTTACGCTCGCGGAAAAGTAGCGGGACTTTCGCAACTACCCAACTACATAACCGACGTAAAAGGCGCGGCGGAGAACATAGTTCTCTGCGGAAAGATTTTTAATCTTTCGACGCGTATGTACAAAAACAAAAAATACAATCCCGACGACCCGAAAAGCGGACCCGAAGAATTGCCGCTCGTGCGATTCTTCCTTGACGATACGACGGGAAAAATCGAGTGCGTATGTTTCCCGCGCCCCGAAGAGGCGGAAAAAATTCAAAATCTCGCGGAGCGCACCGAAGTTGCGTGTGCGGGTAAAGTTTCTTTGTCCAATTTCACAGGCAATCTCAGTCTTGCGGTCAATGCGCTTTTCCTGTGCACGATTGACTATTCGTCAATCAATACGGTGACGTCGAAACCCGAACCCGCAAAATACTCGGTCATCAAACCGCAGCCTTACACCGAAACCGCCATAAAGAAATCGCTTTTCGACGAAAGCACCGATACAGACGAGGTTTCGCCGTATTTCCATGACAAAACTTTCGTCATTTTCGACTTCGAGGCAACGGGATTGCAGATTTCCGCAATCGAACCGATAGAAATCGGCGCGGCAAAGGTCGTAAACGGCAAAATAACGGAAACTTTTTCGTCTTTGCTCAATCCCAAGATGTCAATTCCCGCTGAAGTTGCCGAAACCACGCACATCACGGACGATATGGTCGCCGACAAACCGACCTTCAAAGAGGTTTTGCCCGACTTTTTCAAGTTTACAAGGGGAGCGGTGCTCGTCGGACACAACATTTCGGGATACGATTATCCGCTGCTTGCAAAATACGCCGACGCAGAAGGGTACGTTTTCGACAACGAAATGGAAGACACGCTTATTCTCGCACGTAAATACCTCACCGAAGTGCGTCATTGCGGTCTGGAAGCGTTGAGCCGTGCGTTCAACATCTCACACGACAACGCGCACAGAGCTATGGCGGACGTATTCGCAACAGTCGAGGTTCTCAGAATAATCGCAAAACGAATGTAAACCGCTTTTTGTTGCGTTTTGGTCGTTTTTTTCGCCGCTTTGCGCTGCGATTTCGCGTCGTTTTGAATGCGCGGGATGTCGAAAAAGTACTTTTTTGCAATTTGTATGCAAATTCGCTTGCATAATTTATAAAGTTATGATACATTCAATATGCTTAGTAATTCTTACTGGAGTGAGCCGACAGCTCACTCTTTGTTTTAGAAGGAGCATAACACGAATATGTCCGTTAAAAACGCAGAAAACTCTCTGGCGCCAGAAGCGCGTCAGACCGTACAGAACGCAGTCGAAAAAGCTGTTGCCCAAGCCGGCGAAAATTACGAGGTCGTCGAAATCCGTTATACCAAGGAATTCGGCAAGCTCAATCTTACCGTTTTCATCTGGCAACCCGACGAAATCACGCTCGACGACTGCGAAGCAGTTCACAACGCCGTTTCCGACGCTCTCGATTGCCTCGACGAACTTTTCCCCGAAGAGTATATCCTCAATGTTTCGTCCTCGGGTCTTGACCGTCCCGTCGTTTCCGACGACGATTTCCGCCGCGCTCTCGGCACGGAAATCGAGGTCGTTGCCGACAAGGAAAAGTTCCACGGCGTTCTCAAATCCTACGACGCGGACTCGTTTACAATCGTTACGGGCGACAAAAACCCGAAAGATAAAACCGTATTAAGAAATATCAAAGCCAAGGTGCAACCGTACATCAGGTTTTAGGAGGACAAAATGGTAAACAAAGAATTCTTTCAGGCGTTGGAATTGCTTGAAAGCGAGAAGAAAATCTCCAAAGAGCTGCTTCTGGAATCCCTCGAAGCCGGGCTTGTTTCCGCTTACAAAAAGGAATACGGCGAAAGCAGAACCATTGCCGTAAGACTCAACGAGGAAAAACAGACCATCAAGGTTTACGCTCACAGACTGGTCGTCGACGAAGTCGAGGACGAGGACACCCAGATTTCTCTCGAAGAAGCACGCGAAATCAAGCCTTCTTACAAGGTCGGCGACGTCGTCATCGAAGACATCACCCCCAAACAGTTTTCGCGTATCGCCGCTCAGACCGCAAAACAGGTCATTATGCAGCGACTAAATGACGCAAAGAAAGAGTTTATCCTCAACGAAATGAGCGAACGTCAGGGCGAAATCCTCAACGCTATCGTCAGAAGAAAAGAGGGCAGCACCGTTTACGTCGAAATCAGCGGCACCCAGATGGAAGGCGTTATGATGCAGACCGACCAGGTTCCCACCGAAACCTACAATGTCGGCGACGTCATCAAGGTTTACATCAAGAAAATCAGAGATTCCGTTCGCGGCGGCGCACAGGTTGTCGTGTCCAGAAGCTCGGCGGGATTTGTCCGCAGACTGTTCGAACTCGAAGTTCCCGAAATCAAAGCCGGTCTTGTCAAAATCATGTCCATCGTCCGCGAAGGCGGTTTCCGCACCAAACTTGCGGTGTATTCCGAAGACCCCAACGTTGACGCAGTCGGCGCTTGCATCGGCAACAAAGGCGTTCGCGTAAACGCAGTCGTAGCCGAACTCGGCGGAGAAAAAATCGACGTCATCGAATGGTGCGCAGACCCCATCGAATACATCGCCCGCGCTCTCAGCCCCGCACAGGTGCTCATGGTTTCCATCAACGAAGAGGAAAAGAACGCGAAAGTCGTCGTTCCCGACGAAAAACTCAGCCTTGCAATCGGTAGAAACGGTCAGAACGCACGTCTTGCCGCAAAACTTACCGGCTGGAAAATCGACGTCAAACCTTATTCCAGCGTGATGCCCGCAGACGAAGCCGCGGCGCAGGAAGCAGATGCCGAGTAATCCCGTCAACACCAGAAAATGCGCGGCTTGCCGCGAGCACGCCGACAAAGACGAACTCATACGCATATGTATGAACTCCGACGGCGAAATTTCCGTCGATACGTCGAAATGCGCAGGCGGCAGAGGAGTGTGGGTGCACAGAAACAAGTCCTGCGTCGACGCTCTCGTAAAAAAGAAAGGATTGCATGCCGCATTCCGCCGTCAGGTTGACGAAAGCGTGTACCAAAGGTTGTATGACGAACTCTAAAATCGCAACATACGTGGGATTTGCACAGCGAAGCGGCGCCGTTCTTTACGGCGAAGACCGCATTCGCGAAAATCTCTCAAAATGCCGCGTCGTTCTCGTAGACGGAGCGGCGTCGGAAAAATACAGAACCCGTTTGCAGTCCGTCTGCAAAAACTGTCCTTACTTCGAAACGGAAGGACTTGCGGACGCAACGCACCGTGATAACGTCAAAGCTGTGGGGATTACCAATCCGTCACTCGCCGAGGCGATAATCAACCTATTGAGGTAGCTATGACCGAAAACAAAAAAGAAACGACCCAAGACGCATTCAAGAAACTCGCAGAGTACAAAGCGGGTTCGCTTTCCGCGCTCAAAACCGTGATTTCTTCCGAGAAATCCAAGGCGATTGCTCTTATGACTGCCGTTAAGGCAAGACGTGAGGAACTCGCCGCCGCAGAAAACGAAGAGGCAAGACGCGCGGAAGAAGCGCGTATAGCAGCCGAAGAAGCGGCAAAACGCGCAGAACAGGCGAACACGGAAGCCAAAGCCAAAGTCAAAGTGGAAAAGGAAGAAAAACCCGTTCCCGTCAAAGAGGAAAAATCTGCGGAAAAAGCGGAAGAACCTGCGGCTCCCGTCGAGTCCGCTCCCGCAAAAGAGGAAAGCGCTCCCAAAGTCGAACAAGCGGAAGTTCAGACCGAAACGGTCAAAAAGCCACAGGCAGAGGAGAAACAAGCTCCCGTCGAAAATAAGGACAAGAAGAAAGAGCAGCCCGCTCCCAAACAGGAAGTCAGACGCATTATCAGCGAAAGCAATCCTTCCGTTCAGTCCGAAATTCTGCCCAACGGCGAAATCCGCAGAATATACGTTCCCCCGGAAAACACGACCAAAAAGGTTACGACGAGAGTTTTTGCGGGTGGTTACAACAACGGTCGCGGACCTCGTCCCCAGCAGAACGGACAACAGAACGGTCCCCGTCCGCAGGGCGGATACAACAACGCACGTCGCGACGGTCTTTCCGCGTCCAGTCTTGCCAACGCCGCACAACAGGCTCCCGTCAACAAACAGGGCAACCAGAAAGGCAAAGGCAACAACCAGAAATCCAATTCCGGCGGCGGACAGCGTTTTGACGACCGCGGCAGCATGAACAAACGCGCGCTCCTCAAAAAAGGTTTCATCGTCGACGACAGAATTATGATGGACGACGAAGACGCAAAGGTCCGCGTGTTCAAATCCAAGAACAAGAATTCGGGCGGCGGCGGTACTACGGTTATCGACCACGCAGTCATCACAACCGACCCCGTACCCATCAAGATACTGAGCGAAAAGACGGGTATTTCCGTTGCGGAAATCATCAAAAACCTCTTCCTGCTCGGCATAATCAAAACCATAAACGAAAGCATCGATTTCGCAACTGCGGAACTCGTTATCGGCGAAATTACAAAAAATAATCCCATTACGCTCGAACTCAAACCCGAGATGACAATGGAAGAAACGCTTTCGGCAAAACTGGTCATCGATGACGAAGACGAATCCAAACTCGTTCCCCGTCCCCCTGTCGTTACCATTATGGGTCACGTCGACCACGGCAAAACCTCTTTGCTCGACTATATCCGCAAGGCGAATGTCGCAAGCGGCGAAGCGGGCGGCATAACTCAGCACATAGGCGCATACACGGTTTCGCTGAAAGGCTCTCCCATAACCTTCCTCGATACGCCCGGTCACGAAGCGTTCACTTCGATGCGTGCACGCGGCGCACAGGTTACGGACGTTGCCGTACTCGTCGTTGCGGCTGACGACGGCATTATGCCTCAGACGGTCGAAGCAATCAACCACGCAAGACAGGCAGGCGTTCCGATTATCGTTGCAATCAACAAAATCGACAAGACGGGCGCAAATCCCGACCAGGTTTTGCAACAGCTGACCAACTACGAAGTTCTCCCCGAAGAATGGGGCGGCGACACTCCCGTTGTCCGCGTATCCGCAAAGACTGGCGAAGGCGTGGAAAGTCTGCTTGAAAACATACTTATCATGGCGGAAATCCGCGAACTCAAAGCCAACCCCGACCGTCCCGCACGCGGCACAATCATCGAAGCGCGCCTTGACAAGGGTATCGGTAAAGTTGCGACCATTCTCGTCCAGACAGGTACGCTCAGAATCGGCGACAACGTGGTTGCAGGCACTTCTACGGGCAAAATCCGCGCTATGATTGACGACAAGGGCAGAAAGGTCAAGAAAGCAGGACCTTCCACTCCCGTATCCGTCACGGGTTGGGACGAAGTTCCCGAGGCTGGCGACATCATTGACGTGGTTGCCGACGAAAAATTCGCACGCGAACTTGCAAACGAGCGCAAACTCAAACTCGCGGCAAACGGCGACGACAGCGGTTCCGTCAACCTCAACGACCTGTTCGACAAAATCAAGAAAGGCGAACTCAAATCCGTCAAACTCATCATCAAAGCCGACGTACAAGGTTCGCTCGAAGCAGTCAAACAGTCGCTGTCCAAACTCGGCAACGAAGAAGTCGACATCGACATCATACACGGTGCAGTCGGCGCAATCAAAGAAAGCGACGTTGCGCTTGCCGACACTGCAAAAGCAATCATCATCGGTTTCAACGTGCGTCCCGATGCCAACGCAAAAGCTCTCGCCGCACAGAAAAAAATCGACATCAGATTCTACGACATCATCTACAACGCAATCGAAGACATCGAAAAAGCCGTCAAAGGTCTTCTCGAACCCAAGTTCAAAGAAGTCGTACTCGGCAGTGCCGAAATCCGCGAACTGTTCAAGATTTCCGGCGTGGGCGTCATCGCGGGTTGCCACGTCACGGACGGCAAAATCGTACGCGGCGCAAAAGCAAGACTTATCCGCAACGGCAAAGTCGAAGTCACTTCCGAAATCGCGTCCCTGCGTCACGGTAAAGACGACGTCAAGGAAATGGCAAAGAACTTTGATTGCGGCATAATGTTGCTCAACTATCAGGACGTCAAAGTCGGCGACACTATCGAAGCATTCCAGATGGAGCAGATAAATGAAGATTAAAACGGAAAGAGTCAACTCCGAATTGCAACGACAAATTGCAAAAATCATCGCCAATGACATAAAAGACCCAAGGCTCGGCAGTTGCATCGTCAGCGTCACAAAAGTTTCGACGACGCCCGACCTCAAATACGCCAAAGTTTATCTTTCCGTTTACGCTTCCACGGAAGAGGAACGCATATCAGCGCTCGACACGGTAAAGCGTTCCAAGACGTTCATAAGAAATATGCTCAAAGACGCCGTACAAATACGGTTGCTCCCCGAACTTAATTTCATTCTGGACACTTCCGTGGACTACGGAATGAAAATCGACAGTCTTCTTGCAAAAATCGAAATACCGCCCGAAGAGGACAGCACGGAAAAATGACCGACAAACTGAACGAAATCAAATCAGCACTGGAAAATGCACGGGAAATCGCCGTTTATTGCCACACAAATCCCGACGGCGACACAATAGCCTGTGCATTGTCTTTATTCCACGCACTCACAAAAGTCGGAAAAACGGTAACGCTTTACTGCGACAGCGAAATTCCCGCAAAATACTCATTTCTCAACGGAGCGGACAAATTCGAACTTCCAAAAAAAGGCGTGCACGAGCTGGGCATTGCGCTGGATTGCAGCGACCTTGACCGTCTGGGCGGTGCCGCAAAAAGCTTTTTGTCCTGCAAATCGACCCTTGCCGTCGACCACCACAAATCGCATTCGCCTTTTGCTTCCGTCTACCACGTCGAAGCCGACGCATCAGCATGTTCGGAAATCGTGTTCCGACTGCTTGACGGTATGAACGCCGTTGACAACGTTACGGCAGAAATTCTGTTTGCGGGAATAGTTGCCGATTCCGGTTGCTTCCAGTATCCGTCAACCACCAGAAACACACACAAAATCGCTTGCGAGCTTCTGAAATACGACTTTGACGCCTCGGACGTCATTTACCGCGTTCACCGCAAAATATCCCGCAACGTATTTGCGCTCAAAATGCGCGTATTGTCAAAATGCCGTTTCTTCGAAGAAGGCAAAATCGCAATAATAACTTTCCTGACTTCCGACTTCGAAAGTACGGGAACGGAAACATCCGATACCGAAGGTATCATCTCGTCCGCAATCGACGTTGACGGCGTGGAAGTCGCGTTTGCCGTGTCCGAAGTCAAGGACAAGAACTTCAAAGTCAGCGTACGTACAAAAAATTACGTTGATGCAAGCGACGTTGCAGGGGAGTTCGGCGGCGGCGGACACGAAAAAGCCGCAGGTTGCAGATTGAACGGCTATTACGAAGACGTCGTCGACAAACTCGTGAAAGCCGCGCGCGACAGACTTTGATAATGAGCAGACTGTATAAAGACAAATCGGCGTTGCTGAACGGCTTTGTGAACCTGTACAAAACGGACGATATGACTTCGTCCGACGCCGTGTGCATTGCTCGCGGAGCTTTGTCGAAAGCGACTGGAAGCCGACAAAAAGTCGGACATCTCGGTACGCTCGACCCACTTGCGACGGGAGTTTTGCCGATATGTCTCGGAAGCGCGACAAAGCTTTTCGACCTCTTGGCATTCAAACGCAAGAAATACGTCGCAACGTTCGTTTTCGGAACTACCACCGACACGCTTGACCGCGGCGGCAAAATAACGTCCGACAACGGCAAAATCCCGACTCTCGACGAAATCCGCGCAACAATTCCGCGATTTGTCGGGGAAATCAGTCAAATTCCGCCGCTTTATTCATCGAAATCGGTGGACGGCAAGCGCGCTTACAGTTACGCTCGTCAAGGCGTTCAAATCGAACTTCCGCCCAAAAACGTAATTGTATATTCGATATCCGCCGACAATTCAACGAACGACACCGAAGGCGAATACCGTTTCGAAATCGAATGCGGAGGCGGGACGTACATACGTTCTCTTGCTCGTGACATTGCCGAAGCACTCGGAACAGTCGGATATATGAGTTCGCTCGAAAGAACGGTTTCCGGCGCATTCAACGCGGAAAATGCGGTAAATGTTTCGGAATTTCGCAACAATCCGCTTCCTTACGTGCTTCCAGTGGAATATGCGCTGAAAAACTTTGCGTCATACACGCTTACGGAAACAGAAACTTTCAAAGCCGTCAACGGTGTAAACGTTCCGTTTGACGCAGAACGCAAAACGGGAGTTACGGACGAACCTGAAAGCAACAAAACGACGGAAAACGAATTTTACTTCAAAACATACAGCAACGAAGGAAAATTGCTCGGCATCGGCAAAACCGACGGCAGAGAACTCAGATTGACAATCAGACTATGAAAATATTAAGTCACGACCGAAAATACGACGCTCCGATAGTGATTGCGCTTGGGTTCTTCGACTGCGTACACAAAGGACACGCCGTGATAATAAACCGCGCAAAGGAACTTGCGCACGAATACGGCGCACAGTGTGCGGTATTTACGTTCTCAAACGATCCATGTGCTTTTCTCGGCAAAAAGCCGCAGCTTTACACACTGGAAGAACGCGTTTCGGTTTTTGAAGATTTAGGCGTCGACGTGACGGTCTGCGCCGAATTTACCGAACCTTTCATAAACCTGTCCGCAGAACAATTTCTCGACGCATTAAACGACAATTTCAATCTGAAAGCAGTAGTTGCGGGAACGGATTATTCCTTTGGCGCAAACAAGAGCGGAAATTCGGAGTTTTTGCAAAAATACTTCGCGGAAAAAGGCGTAAGAGTCGAAATAATGCGTTTTCTGTTGTCCGAAAGCGGCAAAATATCCTCGACGGACATAAAAAAATCCATTGAAAACGGCGATATCGAAGCCGCAAACGACTGCCTTTCCGAACCGTATTTTATGCTTGGCACAATCGTTCACGCACACAACCGCGGCACGAAAATCGGCTATCCGACGGCAAATCTCCAACCGTCGCAGGAAAAACTCCGCATAAAAGAAGGCGTATACATAACCGCGCTTACCGTAGACGGAAAAACATTCCGCGGTGGCACCAACGTCGGAGCAAAACCCACTTTCGACGACTCCGTATTTTCCGTTGAAACGTATCTTACCGACTTCGAAGGGGATTTGTACGGAAAAAAGGTAAAACTGGCATTTTACAAACGAATACGTGAAATCAGCAAGTTTTCTTCACCCGAAGGACTGCAAGAACAACTGAAAAAAGACACCGCGACGATAAATTCGTTCTTCGACAACGCACAAAAAGCGGAAAATAAGAATAAATAAGGACTTGATATTGAAAAGCCAACTGCTTTTCAAAAAGCACCTAAACAATAACCATCACACAACACAAACAACACAGACACAATAAAACGGTAAATACATATGACATACACGGATTTTTCAACCAACAGACCGCTTTTCGGACCTTCCGGTCACTCCGAAAGTTTCGCCGCAGAAGGGCACACGGCAACAACCGAAATGCCCGAATGGATAAAAGCACGCGGACTTGACTTGTTTGAATACTCATTCGGCCGCGGAGTCAACATTTCTTCCAAAACCGCAACCGAAATCGGCAAAAAATGCTCCGAATACGGAGTAGAAATGAGCGTTCACGCACCGTATTTTATCAATTTTGCGTCGCCCGAGCCCGAAAAAGCCGAAAACTCCGTCCGATATGTGCTTTCTTCGCTGAAAATTCTCAAATGCTTCGGCGGAAAAAGATGCGTTTTTCATGCGGGAGCGCAGGGCGGTGCTCCGAGAGAAGAGGCTTTCGACCGCACAAAAACAATGTTCGCAAAAACACTCGAACTGATTGCCGAAACGCCTGAATACGCAGATTTGCTCGTATGTCCCGAAACCATGGGCAAACAAGCGCAAATCGGTACTGTCGAAGAAGTAATCGAACTTTGCAAAATGGGGCAGAACGTCTATCCCTGCGTCGATTTCGGACACGTCAATTCGCTTTACGGCGGAATTCTCAAAACCGCAAACGACTTCGAAACGATAGTCAAAAAGATGATTGACGGTATCGGTGAAGAAAAAACGAAGAATATGCACGTGCATTTTTCAAAAATACAGTACGGAGCAAAGGGAGAAATCCGTCATCTGACGTTTGCCGACGACGTTTACGGCCCCGAATTCGAGCCATTTGCCGAAATTATCGTAAAATACGGTTTGACACCGCACATTTTGTCCGAATCCGCTGGAACCCAAGCAGAAGACGCCGCCTCAATGCGCGATATCTGGCTGCAAACTGCACAAAAATAATTAAAACCAGGGACATCAACACAAAAAGCATATAAAAAATGGCAACGCTGTTGCCATTTTTTTTGCGAGTAGACTTAAAACGTCAAGTCGGAATATACCGACGTCGCATGCTTATTATGAAAATTTTCAGATGATTTGTCAATCAAAAAAAGCAATAAAACACCGAAAATTTTAGGTCAAGTTTTAAGAATAATCTCGTTTTTTAAGCAAAAACGGAATTATTTTTATAAAATGCGTCAAGAAATCAATAAGCATAATTACAAAATATCATAAAAGTAGTGCATTTTCAGGCAGAACTCTCATTTTGCCGTCGGCACATATGTTATAAACACAAACCGAAACGACAAAACGCTTTACATAGTCAAGAATAATGCAGTTGTTTCGCAATTATTTTTCGGGTTTTTGCAAAAAAAAATCCAAAATTTCGCAAAATTTGAGAGTAGATAAGCCTACACAACTATTCGCAAAACACAGCTTTTGCGAATAGAAAGCGGCAAAAATGGCAATTTTCAGAGTATTTTTGAAATACAACCGAAAATTTGTTGTTTTACAGATGAGATTTAACGAGCGTGTCGCAAACCGCAAGAACTGCGTGTTCGTAAGTCAATGCGCCTTGAACGTAAACAATGTACGGTTCTTTAATCGGTGCGTCGGAACTTAATTCTATTGACGCCCCTTGAACGAATGTTCCAGCTGCCATTATGACTTCGTCCTGATATCCCGGCATTGCCCAAGGTTCAGGCACGACATTGCTGTCAATCGGCGAAATGCCTTGAATTGCCGCGCAAAAGTCAACAACTTTCTGTTTTGAACAGAGTTTTATGCTTGCAACAATATCGTATGCGGGTTTATTGTCCGTAGGCAAAGCCTCATATCCGAGTTTGCCGTACGCTTTTGCAAACAAAAATGCGCCTTTCAATGCGTTTTTTGCAACCTGCGGAGCAAGGAAAAGCCCTTGATAATACGGCATATATCCGCCGATATGCGAACCGATTTCAGTACCGAGCGAAGGCGCGGTCAAACGGTATCCCACGAGTTCTACATATTTTTGTTTTCCTGCAATATAGCCGCCGGTTGGAGCGACGCCACCGCCGATGTTTTTTATGAGCGAACCTGCCATAAGGTCTGCGCCAACGTCTGCGGGCTCGATTTTTTCCACGAATTCGCCGTAACAGTTATCGACCAGAACAAGCGTTTCGGGGCTTATTTTCTTCACAAATCCGACCAATTCGCCTATTTGTTCAACAGAAATGGCGTTTCGCCACGAATATCCGCGGCTTCTGCCGACAAAAACGGCTTTTACGAAAGATTTTTTCAAACGCTTTTCAATTGACGGATAATCGAAATCGGGCGTCAACTCGTCTTTTTTGGTGAGTTCCAAACATTCGAACGAAACGCCGAATTCTTTGAGCGAACCTCTGTTTTCTCCCGAAATTACGTCTTTCAGCGTATCATAAGGCGCTCCCGATACCGCAAAAAGCGTGTCTCCTGGACGTAAAACACCGAACAACATCAAAGTTATTGCCTGCGTTCCTGCCGAAATTGCAGGCGAAACGACTGCGGCTTCTGCACCCAATGCGTCGGCAAACACCGCGGAAAGCGTGTCGCGCCCCGCATCGTCATAGCCATATCCCGTCGATCCGTACATATGGCGCGCTTGCACGTTGTGTTTTTTGAATGCGTTCAGAACCTTGCGTTGGTTGTAAAGCGCTGTATCGTCTATTTCCGCAAATCGTTCGGAAAGTTCTTTTTCACACTCTTTGACAAGTTTTTCGGCTTCTGTAAAGTTCATTTCGACTCCGTATCAAGTATTATTTTTCCGTTTCGGAAGTACTTTATATTTTCCATATTTTTAGAATACTTTTGGCAAAAAATCCACTGTTTAGTGGCAATTCAGCCGTGATTTTACGTATTCTGCCGCATTTTCGAAGTCCCCTGCTTCAAACCAACGCGCAAAACCGTATCTTCTGAACCAAGTGAGCTGTCGTTTTGCATAATTGCGCGTATCTTTCTTTATTTTTTCGACAACAACGGAAAGTTCGCTTTCGTCAAGTACGGTTTTTCCGTTTTCTTTGCGGAAATCGCAACCCGCAAATTCCTTGTAGCCGATTGCCTGCATGCTTTGATAACCGAAATTGCCGACTGCTGCAACTTCCTCGACAAGTCCGTTTGCAACCATTTCGTCTACACGCGCGTTTATTCTGTTATAAAGAACCGAACGGTCAGCCGAACCGAATGCAACCATTATTACGTCGTCGTTTTTAGCCTCGGGTCTTGCGTCTTTTTGAGCAGACATAGGTTTTCCCGTCGTCAAAACGATTTCAAGTGCTCGAATTACGCGTTTGCGGTCGTTCGGGAACAGTCTTGCCGCCGTTTCCGAATCAAGTTCCGCTAGTTTTTTGAGCATTGTTTCTCCGCCTTTTTCGGCGTACTCGTTTTCGAGTTGTGCGCGCAGTTCGGGGTTTTTGTCCGACGAACCGTATTGCATGGGATAAAGCAAGGCTTCGACGTAAAGTCCCGTTCCACCTGCAATTATCGGCAGTTTTCCACTTTTCAGCGCACGTCTAGCGCATTGTCTTGTTTGTTCGGCGTAAAGTGCAACCGAAAACTCTTCGTCGGCGTTCACAATGTCTATCATCTCGTGAACGACTTCTTTTCTGCGACTTTCGGATTCTTTTGCCGTGCCGACATCAAGTCCGCGGTATATCTGCATACTGTCTGCGGATATGACAACGCCGTCAAGTTGTTTTGCAAGCCTGAACGCAAATTCAGATTTGCCTGACGCCGTGGGACCTACCACAAATACGGCGTATGGCGCACGAAAAAGCCGTTCATCGCTCAATGCGTCAACCTGTTCGGGAGTAAGCCGCAAGTGAAAATCAGCGCGTACGTTGTCGCTCATTGCACGATTCTCCTGAACATCTTTTCGACGTCGCGTTTTGTGAGCGCAACAACTGCAGGTCTTCCGTGCGGACATTTGGACGGAAGATTGCCGTTTTCGTCAAGCAAATTCGACAGCAGATATTCAATTTGCTGTCTGGTGAGCGTGTCGCCGCCTTTTATCGCGGCTCGGCAAGCGTCGCGGCAGATTGTTTCTTTCAGCAGTTTATCGATGCAGATATCGTCGTCATCGAACATATCTTCGAAAAGTTTTGCCGTGAACTTCTCGAAATCCATTCTGACTACGGGCTCGGGAACGGCGTAAACAATGTAATATCCCGTCTTTTTCTCGATTTCAAAACCCATCTGATTGAGTTTCGGCAACAGTTTTTCGAAATATTCCTCTTCTCTTCCGCTGAATTTGAGTTTGTACGGAATGAGAAGTGATTGCGAATATTCCGCGGAAAGATTGTTTATCAGTTTGTCGTAAAGAACACGTTCGTGTGCCGCGTGCTGGTCGATTATGTAAACTACGTCGCCGCGTTCGACAATCAGATAGGTATCGAAAATCTGACCGATTACCGCGCCGTCAAACAGTCTGAAACGGTTTTTCAAACTATTCGCAAAATCCTCATCGTTATCGTTTTTGATTTTGGAAAGAAGATATCCGTCGTCATAAGGTTTCTCGTCCGCCGTATTTTGTGACGGCAAAGGCGGATTTTTGTAGACACCGATTTGGCTGTCTGCGGCATAACGCCCACGGTTTGACGTTGCGCGTTTTCCGGAATACGGACTCAAATCCGAAAACGAAGAAATGTCGAAACCGCCGAAATCGCGTTTTGTTGTTTCGGAAACAGGAAAATCGGTCGGATACGAGGAATTATTACGCGAAAAGTCGGTTGAAAAGGGTTTGTTGTCGGGAATATCTCCGTAAACATCTTCGTAAAGCGCCGCAGTATCCAACGCGGTTTGTTCATATTCGGGTTGTTTTGACGGCTCGAAATGCGGTTTTTCGGGGTTTGTGTCAGTGTTTTTGAGCTCAAAACCGAATCTTTCCTGTCCGAAAGAGCCCATAATCGCTTCTTCGACGGCACGCAAAACAGCACCGAATACGGCGTTTTTGTTTCTGAAACGGACTTCGGATTTTGCCGGATGAACGTTGACGTCGACTTCGTCGAAAGGTACGATTATGTCGAGTACGTACATCGGAAACGTACGTTTTACGAGATATTCGCGGTAGGCTTTGTCCACGGCGGTGGAAACAGTGTCGTTTTCGACCACGCGACCGTTGACTATTATCGTCTGTTTAGAGCGCGTAGGCGCCGTATAATCAACCTCGGAAACGTATCCCGAAACGGTTATTCCCGCCGACGAAGTGCGGTTTACTGGAATAAAACGTTCTATGTCGAGGTTTGGATAAACAGCCATTACGGAATCGCGCAAATCGCCGCCTTCCTGAACGAGAATATTGCCGTTTTCGGAAGATAGTGTGAGTTTAAGATTTGGGTTTGCAAGTGCGATTTTTTCCACCGTATCGGTTATGTAGCCGAGTTCCGTAGACGGTTTTTTGAGAAATTTCAACCTGGCAGGCGTGTTGAAAAACAAATTTTCAACTGTGATAATCGTGCCTTCCGCGCGGCTGTCGTCGCATTCGGACAAAACTTTTCCGCCGCTCAAAACGATTTTGCGCGCTATATCGGAGTTTTTTGCACGGGAAATAAGCGTGATTTCGGATACGGACGCGATGCTTGCGAGCGCTTCGCCGCGAAAACCGAGCGTCGACACGGTGTCAAGGTCGATTATTTCTTTCAGTTTGCTTGTGGCGTGCGGCAAAAACGCCGCGCGAAGGTCGTCGGCGGCAATTCCCGTACCGTTGTCGCTGACCACGATTTTTTTCGTGCCGCCGTCCTCGACGTAGACGTCGATTTCCGTAGAACCCGCGTCAATGGCGTTTTCGACAAGCTCTTTGACGACGGACGCGGGACGTTCGACAACTTCGCCTGCCGATATCATATTGAATACGTTGGGTTGCAATATGTTTATTTTTCCCATATGCTGCCTCCGTTTCTGTCTTTTGTGTCCTTTCCGCTTTGTAGTACGGATTTAGGATTCTTTGCCGACTGTGAACACTTTTGCTTTTTGTGTCGGCAAAATCTGCAAATACGGTTTCGCAAAACCTGATTTGATATTCGTGGTTTGGAATGGTTTTGTTTACCTATTAAGCGTTTCCGCGGTGTTTGATTTAAGTCTCGCGTTTGCGTTCAGTCGTTTTTGTTGTTGAGTTTCTTTTTCAGGTCACTGAGCACCGTGAGCGCTTGCAACGGCGTGAGGTTGTCGACGTCGATGTCCGCAAGTTCTTTCTCGATTTCGGACTCAACACGGTCAAACAGGCTGACCTGAACGGCTTTTGTCTGTTCCTGCGCCGCCATTATAAGACGGTTGGTGTCGCGGTCCTTGGACTGACGTTCCAGTTCGGACATAACGCGTTTTGCCTGTTCGATTACGGATTTCTTGACGCCTGCAAGCGACGCAACCTCGATACCGAAACTGCGCGACGCGCTGCCTCGTGCGATTTTGTGAAGAAAAACTATTCCGTCCGAAGTTTCGCTGACAAGTACGCGGTAGTTCTTTACGCCGCCGAAACTCTCGGCGTCCGTAAGTTCGTGGAAATGCGTTGCAAACAACGTTTTTGCGCGTATGTTGGAAGTTATGTATTCAAGCACCGCCCACGCAATACTCAGTCCGTCGTATGTCGACGTGCCTCTACCTATTTCGTCAAGCACGAGAAGTGACGACGACGTCGCGTAATTGAGTATTGTGGCGACTTCGATCATTTCAACCATAAACGTGGATTGTCCGCCGGTCAGGTCGTCGCTCGCGCCGATTCTGGTGAAAATTCTGTCCGTAAGCGTGATTTCCGCGCTTTTTGCGGGAACAAAACAGCCTATATGCGCCATAAGCACGATGAGCGCAACTTGTCGCATATACGTGCTTTTACCCGCCATATTGGGACCCGTGATTATCATTGTGCGGTTGTCGCCGCCGTCAAGCAAAGTGTCGTTGGGAACATAGGCTCCGCGGTCGAGCAACGCTTCGACAACGGGGTGTCTGCCGTCGCGTATGTCGAGCGATTTGACCTTGCTTCCGACAACGGGTTTTACATACTTGTTGCGTACCGCAACCGTAGCAAAGGATACGAGAACGTCAAGTACGCCGATTGCGCGCGCCGTAGACTGCAACTCGGACAGTTTGTCGATGAGCATTTGTTTGAGTTCCGTAAAAATGCGGTTTTCGAGGGCAACAGCTTCTTCTTCGGCTGTGAGAATTTTCGTTTCGAGCTGTTTAAGCTCGTCCGTAACAAAACGTTCGCCGCCGACAAGCGTTTGTTTGCGCTGAAAACGGTAAGGAACTTTGTCGAGGAAGGAGTTGGACACCTCAATATAATAGCCGAAAACTCGGTTATAGCCGACTTTGAGCGTACGGATGCCCGTGGCTTCGCGCTCTTCGGCTTCGAGATTTGCAAGCCATTGTTTCGCCGTTGTGCGAATGTCGCGCAGACTGTCCAACGTTTCGTCGTAACCTTTGCGGATTATGCCAAAAACTTCGTCGCCTTTGGACGCCGTACGAGTATTGTCCTTGCGTTCGAGCGCGCTTATGAGAACCTCGTTGACTTCCGATAACGGATACATTGCGGAATTGAGTTTTTTGATGAGCTCGGACGAACATTCCTTTGCCGCTGCTTTGACAATTGGCACCTGCGTCAGCGTATCGGACACCGCAAGCAGGTCGCCGGGCGTTGCGCTTCCGTACGCAAGTCTGCCGCACAGTCTTTCGAGGTCGCGTATCTGCTCCATAGCGGAAACCAGCTTTTCGCGAACGAGTTTCGACTCCGTCAGATTTTCGACGGCGTCAAGTCGCGCGTTGATTTCCTTTTCGTTCTGCAAAGGCTGTTCTATGTACCTTTTGAGCGTACGCGCACCCATGGCGGTTGAGGTTTTGTCAAGCACCCAAAGCAAAGAACCGTAGCGTTTGCCGTCGCGTGCACGCGCGGTGAGTTCGAGGTTTCGGCGCGTGGACTCGTCAAGCAACATGAACGATTTGTCGCGAAGAAGAGTCAACGAATTTATTTGTGCAAGCGCGCGCTTTTGCGTCTGCATAAGATATTCGTACAGTCCGCCTGCCGCGCATACGGCATATTGTCTGTCGGCGCATTCGAACGCGTCGAGGGACGCCACGTTGAGTGCCGAACACAATTTCTTTTCCGCACTCGGAAAATAATACGCAAAGTTCTGATAGCAATGCGGAGCGGCTTCCGACGCCGCAAAATAGCTCACCGATTTGTATTCGGAAAGAAAAGTTTCGTTGCACACGCATTCGGAGGGTTTGACGGAGGACAAAATGTCGGCAAGCCGTTCAAAACGGTTGTCGCCCGCATACTCGTAAAGGTAAAATTCGCCTGTGCTTATGTCCGCCCAGGCAAGACCGAAACCGTTTTTGTCGGAAAACACCGACGCCAGATAGTTGGTGGAACGCTCGTCGAGGATTTGTTCTTCCATAACCGTGCCGGGAGTTATGACTCTGACGACGTCACGGTCGACAAGTCCCTTGGACGTTGCGGGGTCGCTCAACTGCTCGCATATCGCAACACGGAACCCCGCGTCGATAAGTTTGCGTACATAGTTGTCGACGGCGTGGTAAGGAACGCCGCACATCGGCGCACGCGAATCTTTTAGTCCGCAGTCGCGTCCCGTGAGTGTGAGGTCCAAAACCCTTGACGTCGTTTCCGCGTCGTCGAAAAACATCTCGTAAAAGTCACCCAGACGGAAAAACAAAAGACAGTCCTCGTAATTGGACTTGATTTCGAAATAGCGTCTCATCATGGGTGAAAGTTTGCTTTTGTCCACTATCATAGTTCACCTTTTTCTATGTGACCGAACAGCGACGCCGATCGCGCCTCCGTAATTCTCACGTTCACGAATTCGCCGATGAGTTCACGCGAACCGTCGAAAGTGACGAGCCTGCCGCTTTCCGTCCTGCCGCACACCATACCGTCGTGTTTGGGCGAAACGTCCTCGACCAGAACCTCGTAAACGTTGTTTTTGTATTCTTCCGAAAGTTCTTTCGTAATGGAATTCTGCAATTTGATAAGTTCACCGATACGGCGTTTTTTGATTTCGTAAGGAATTTGCGGCATTGCGGCGGCGGGAGTTCCTTTGCGCGGAGAATAAATGAACGTAAACGCATTGGAATATCTCACGCGTTTCACGATGTCTACGGTATCGGCAAAATCGCTTTCCGTTTCGGTGGGGAAACCGACCATAATGTCCGTCGTGATGCCGATATTAGGCATTTTTTCGCGCAGCATATCTATGAGCGACAAATATTTCTCCCGTGTATAACGCCTGTTCATATCTGCAAGAACCTTGTTTGAACCCGCTTGTACGGGAAGATGAATATTGTTGCAGATTTTGTCCGACTCCGCCATTGCGTCTGCTATGGCTTCGTTCAAATCCTTTGGGTGCGACGTCATAAACCTTACGCGGAATTTGCCGTCAATACGGTCTATTGCGCGGAGCAACGTCGCAAAATTAACTCCGTCGGTGTGCAAATCGTTGCCGTATGAGTTCACGTTCTGACCGAGCAAGGTTATTTCCTTGTACCCGAGGTCGACACACTTTTTGACTTCGTCAACCACTTTGTCCATATCGCGGGAAACCTCGCGACCGCGAACGTAAGGCACTATGCAGTAACTGCAAAAGTTGTTGCAGCCGTAAATAATGTTCACCCACGCATTCGGAAAACTCGTGCGCACAACGGGAGTGTTCTCGTCGATGTTCAGATAATCGGCGGGATACTCACGGTCGAAAACGCGGTATTTCTTATCGGAACGTTTTTTCTTCTGACTACGCGAACGGATTACGTTTTCGATTTCCTCGGGAAGTTGCGCGATATTGCGCGTTCCGAGAACGATATCGACGTAAGGATACCGCTCTTTTATGGTTTCGGCGGCTTCGTCCTGTTGAGTCATACAACCGACAACCGCAATGATAAGTTCGGGATTTTTCTTTTTTTCGGCTTTTACGACGCCGATATTGCCGAGTGCGCGGCGTTCGGCGTTGTCACGGATACAGCAAGTATTGAAAACTATTACGTCGGCAGAATCCGATTCCGTGCACGGCAAATATCCGAGACCTTCCAAAAGTCCCGCAAGTTTTTCGGATTCGTGGACGTTCATCTGGCATCCGTAAGTCACGATTTTGTAAAACATAGCACCTTTTTGTCGCGTATCGCCGTATCGCTCAGATAAAACAAGCGTGCGCGCGACACGATAAGTAAATGATTAGATAATTATACATAAAAGCGGGCGAAAACACAATAATAATTTTGATGAAAACCAAAGCGGAAGAAAAAAGCAAGCAAACAGTCGGAACCGATCCGAAAAAATCCAAAAAGAAAAAGATTTTGCGAATAGTTGGTTTCGGATTCCTGACTATCTTTATTGTCGCGTGTCTCGGCGTACTCGGAATTTACGTCGGGTTTATGACTTGGGCGCAAAACGCCGAATTCAGACCCGAACTTTTGCCTACGGCAACCGCCGTTCCCGTATTTTTAGACGCAAACGGCGAAAAAATCGACTACAAATCGGATAATTACGTAAATCCCGACAGCATTCCCGAACACGTAAAAGCGGCTTTTGTCGCGCTCGAAGACAAACGTTTTTATTCTCATCAGGGTTACGATGTCAAAGGCATTATCCGTGCTGTTGCAACCAACATAAAAGCCGGCGGAACCGTCGAAGGCGCGTCAACAATCACGCAACAGCTGGTCAAAAACACGCATTTAAGCTCCGAAAAAACGCTTTCGCGCAAGCTCAATGAAATTGCAATCGCTATGAAAATCGAGAAAAAATACACCAAAAATCAGATTTTGGCGATGTATTTGTCCGTCATTTACTTCGGCGGCGGCGCTTACGGCATAAACGAAGCAAGCAGAACGTATTTCGGTTGCACTCCCGAAGAACTGACAATCGCACAAGCGGCTACCCTTGCGGGAATTCTGAAAAATCCGTCCAGATACTCCCCCAAAAACAGCATTTCAGCGGCGACCGAAAGGCGCAATCTCGTGCTTGACGTAATGAAACGCGAAGGCTACATCACAGAAGAAGAATGCGAAAAGGCAAAGCACGAAAAAATGAAACTTGTCTACGAGTCCGAACAGGCAGACGCAAATGCGTACGTATCCTTCTATCTCGACCGAGTCGCGGAAGAAGTTTGCAGAACGCTCGGTATGACGGAATACGAACTGAACAATTCGGGAATAACCGTTTTCACGGCATTGGACCCCGAACTTCAAACAATTCTCGGCAAACAGACTTCCGACCGCGCAAACTACTCTTCCGACAATGTCGGCGGTGCCGCAGTACTTTTCGACAACTCAAACGGCGAAATAGTCGCGCACTACAACACTTTGGGATACGAAATATCCCGTCAAGGCGGCTCGGTCATGAAACCGATTACCGTTTATGCGCCCGCGCTTGACATCGGTGCGATTACTCTTGCAACCCCCGTTACGGACGAACCGTGCGACTTCGGCGGCTATCAACCGCGCAATTTCGGTGATATTTATTACGGTGACACCACGCCGCGCGAAGCCGTGAAAAAGTCAATGAACACCGTTGCGGTCAAGGTTCTGACCTACACAGGCACTGAAAAAGCGTTGGAATACGGGCGCAAATTCGGACTTGCGCTTGACGACGAAAAAGACGGAAACCTTGCGCTTGCACTTGGCGCAACGTCAAAAGGCGTAAATCCAACGACAATTGCGGGAGCCTACTCCGCTTTTGCACGCGGGGGCAACTATACAAAACCGCACTATGTGCGCGGCATAATAAAGGACGGCAAAAGAATAACTCCGCAATCCGCCGCAACCGTACAAGCTGTTTCACCGCAAACCGCATATCTTATGACGGATTGTCTTGTCGACACGGTGAAATCAGGCACGGCAAAATCTCTGTCGACACTTCCTTTTGCGGTTGCAAGCAAAACGGGAACGGTACAAGCTGACTCCGAAACCAACACCGACGCGTGGAACGTGAGTTACACGACCGCGCATACGCTTGCCGTATGGCACGGCGGCACGAAAATGACGGAACTCGGAGGCGGTCACCCGACTTTGCACGCCGCGAAAATATGGCGTTCCGTCTATGACGGAAAACCTGCACCGCAGAACTTCGGCACACCTTCCGACATCGTAAAAGACGAAATTGACGTTTACTCCACGCGTAAAAGCGGAAAACTCACACTTGCCGTACCGTCAACGCCGTTCAGATACCGAAAAGCAGAACTTTTCAACGCGGCATTCCGCGGCGACGACAAAATGTCTGCGTTTGCAAATCCCGAACCCGTTTTCGAAATCGAAGTCAAAGGCGACAGCGTTGAAATACGCTTTGACGTCGAACCCGTTTACCACTACACTCTTCTTTGCTCCGACGCATTCGGAACTTCGATTGTATCGGAAACGGACGGCGCAGCGTATTGCCGCGACTTCGCAAACGTCAACGGTTCGCAAACGCCCGAAAGCGATACCGAAAGCGCGCCCATAGTTATAAAACACACGCCTTTCGGTATGGGACGACAAGTCAGTTACACTTTGCAAATCGGCATAACGGAAGGCGACGGCACGGTAATCGGTACGGCTACAAAAAGTTGTTTCCCCGAAGAAAACGGCGGTTTCGAAAACTTCTGGACGCGATACTTCGGCAAAAACCGCTTTGCTTCATAATGAAACCGACAATGCCTTTCGAATGCACTTAACACACGGAAACATACTAAACACGCAAAAGTATTAACACAGCGCAAACGACAACACGGTTAAACAGCGCAAACACTTCAACACCGCGCACTTTGTAAACGTGAAATCAAAATAAGATAGAATTGTGTGTTGATTTTATTTCAAATTCAAGTCGCTTTATAATTCAAAAAATGCCGCAGTTTTCAACTGACTGCGGCATTTTCGGTTAATTGATGTTTTGTTTGTATGTTGCGTTTTCGTCAAAATATTTCGATACCTTCGACCGCTTTTTCAACCAGCGCGTCGATGTCGAGTACGCTTTCGGCCTTTTCCACGGATTTGAGCGCGGGTTTGATCGCGGGTGCTTTCGGCAGGAAAATCGTGCAGCAGTCCTCATACGGCAAAATCGACGTTTCGAAAGTGCCGATTTTCTTCGCAATGGTCATTATATCCTCTTTATCGAAACCGATAAGCGGACGGAAAATAGGAAGATTCGCCGTTGCACCCGTGCAAGTCATACTCTCCACGGTCTGCGAAGCGACTTGTCCGAGGCTTTCTCCCGTAATCAGCGCGCCGCAATCGTATTTTTCGGCAAGACGACAGGCAATGCGCATCATAAATCTGCGCATTATCGTAATCATGTAGTTTGAGGGACACTCACGGTGAATCGCAAGCTGAATGTCGGTAAATGGTACTACGCACAATTTTATCTCACCCGCATATTTTTCGACTATGTCTCGAAGTTCGACAACTTTTTCGCGCGCTTTGTCGGAAGTGTACGGAGGGGAAGAAAAATGAACAGCAAAGAGTCGCATACCGCGTTTTGCCATCATATAGGCGGCAACGGGAGAATCGATACCGCCGGAAAGCAGAAGCATTCCGCGTCCAGAGCAACCGACCGGAAGTCCACCCGCACCGGGGATTACGTCTGTGTAGACGAAAGAATAGCCGTTTTCGCGAATGTCAACCTTGAATTCGTAGTCGAATTCGTTGAGATTAACTTTGAACGCACCGGTCTGCAAAACCGTACCGCCGAGTGCGGCCGCAATATCTGCCGAAGTCATGGGAATGGACTTGTCGGCGCGTTTCACGGTGACTCTGAACGGAATTTTGGACTTATCCGTGCGTTCTTCCGCAATTCTCGCGGCAACGGCGGCAAGCGACGCCCTAATATTCGGGAAATCCTGCGCGGCTTCCGTGGGCACTTTTTCTGCGACGGACAGAGAGTGAATTCCGAAAACCTTTTTCAGTCTGTCGATGATTTCGTCCTCGTCGAACTCGGAGAAATTCTCCACGAAATAACGTCCCTGCGAACGCGAAAACGTATGTTGCACGCCTTTTAAGGCGTGTTTTATGTTTTTTATGAGCAAAGACTCGAAATAATCGCGATTTTTGCCTTTGAGAAAAATTTCTCCGAACCTTATTATGACAACTTTTTCCATACTACTCCTGTTTTTTGAAACCTATTTTCTGGCAAACGCTTTGAGCTGTTCAACCGCACGACGAACGGCGTCTACCACAACGGGAACTTCGTCAATCTCATTGAATTCCGACACGCTGAATCGTACTATACCGTCGCGGTGGGCGTCGTCAAGTCTGAGCAACGTTTTGAACTTGCTTTCTCTGTGAGAACTGCAAGCCGAACCGATACCAACCAAAATGCCCTCTTTTTCCAGCGTATGGAGCAAAACTTCTCCGCGCACGCCCGCAAAAGCAACGGTCAGGATATGCGGTGCGGACGACGACAAATCGGTGATGACCTGCATATCGGGAACGACCTCTTTCAATCCGTCGTGTAACTGTTCTATATAACTGCGTTTTTTAGAATAGTTTGCGTTAAAATTGCGTATATTCTGCTCTGCCGCCGCGGAAAATGCGCGGATTGCAGGCGAATTTTCCGTACCCGAACGGAAGCCTTTTTCCTGTCCTCCTCCGAAAACGAAAGGTTTGATTGCAACGCCTTTTCTGACGTACAATGCGCCTATTCCTTTGGGCGCGTGGATTTTATGTCCCGACACCGAATACAAATCGACGCCGAGCGCACGGAGATTAACGGGTACGTTGCAGAACGCCTGTACGCCGTCGCTGTGGAATACGGCTTTCGGCGCAACGCGTTTTGTCATTTTGACGAGTTTTGCTATGTCGTTGACTGCGCCCGTCTGGTTGCTTACGTGCATTACGGACACGAGCGAAACGTCGGGCGTCAGCAATTCCGCAAATTTATCTTCGTCAACGGCACCGTTGCTTTTAATAGGGGCAAACACCACGTCGAACCCCTGTTCTTTCAGGACGTTCGCGGGATTGACGATTGCGTCGTGCTCTCCTGCGCTCACGATTACTCTGCTGCCTTTTTGTTTTCTCGTGCAGAAAAGCGCGGTGTTGTCCGCCTCCGTTCCGCCCGAAACAAAATACAGTTCGCCGTCGCCCGCTCTCAAACAGTTCGCAAGTGTTTCTCTTGCTTCTTTTATCTGTTTTGCAACTGTTACGGCTTCGCCGTAAAGTGCCGACGCGTTGAAATATTCGCTTTCTCCCGCGCGGAACATAATTTCGCCCGCTTCGCGGTAAGTCGCGGTCGTTGCCGCATTGTCAAGATATATCATTCGGTTTGCGCTCCGTTTTCTTCGGTATTGACTTTTCCGCGGCGCAGTCTTTCGCTAATCAAAAGCGCCATATAGTCGTCAGGTTCGAAAAGCAGTCGCATTTCTTTGCCGTCCGCTGCAAAAACCATTGCTTTTACGTCCTGCGCCGTAGCTTTTCCGGTTGCAACTATGTCGGTCGGGAAAACAACGTCACGGAAATACGTGAAAGATTTTACGTCGCCGTATACGATTTCCAGTATTCTGCGACGGTGATTTACGATGTTTGTTCGGGATATGACAAGTCTTTCGTTGTTGAAGTCGTACTCAAACTGCTTTGCCGTGCTGTAAAACCTTTGCGTAAGGTAGATTCCGACCGCAAGTGCAAATGCAACGGCTATGAAAAAGTAGTAGCTGACAAAAACGCCCGCAAGTATAAGACCCAGTCCCAACAACTGCAAAACTATGCCGAGTATCTGGTCACGGCGCGCGCCTTGTCTCAAATCGACTTCTACCGTCTGAACGTACTGATTTGTCATTTTACTTTGTAGTAGTCTCCCGATTTCACTTTTACCGTAAGCTTGCCGAAGGCAACGTCGGCTTCGCCTCTCGAATTGCGTCTTACAAGCGTTCCGCGTTTAGAGAGCGATTTAACCCATACAGGGTCGCCGTCTTTAAGCGGCGAATTGTCTGGTTCGTCCTCGACGACGCTTTCTTTGTCGTACTTCGCGGACATATTCTGCAATTTGCGTTTCAACGCTCTTGCCGCGAAAATATCCTTGTCCACGACGACTTCTTTATCCAGCATTTCGCGAAGTTGTTCGAGTATTTCGTCCGCTTCCTCAACGGAATTTTCGATAAGAAGTTTTGTTTCGCGTCTTATGCTTTCGTCGAGTTTCTCGCGCTTTTCGGCAATGACTTTCTTCTGATTTTCGGCTTCGCGCAGCGCACTTGCCGCTTTTTCGCGGTCGAGCGACGCGTCCGACACCAGTTTTTCCGCGTATCTTCTGGTTTGTTCTGCCGCAGAAAGAACGCTGTCGAACTGCTTTTTCTCCGCCGATATTTTGTTTCGGGCATTTGCGACGATGTCTTTGTTCAGTCCGAGCGTACTTGCTATATCCAACGCGTTGGACGTGCCTATCGCACCCATTACAAGTCGGAATGTGGGACGGAAAGTCGCCGTGTCAAATTCCATGGAAGCGGCGACAACGCCTTTTGTCGTGAGCGCAAATTCCTTGAGGTCGTTGAAGTGTGACGTAACAAGAGCTTTTGCTCCGAGTCCCATAACGTATTCGCAAATGCTCACGGCAAGCGCGGCACCTTCACCGGGGTCGGTACCCGCACCGAGTTCATCGAACAGCACCAGCGACTGCGGCGTTATTCTGTCCAGAATGCCTATTATGTTCTTGATATGCGCAGAAAAAGTGGAAAGGCTCTGTTCTATGCTCTGTTCGTCGCCTATATCGCTGTAAACTCCGTCGACTATGCAGATATTCGCGCTTTTTGCAGGAATATAAAAACCCGACATAGCCATAAGAACGAACAGTCCGACCATTTTGAGCGTAACCGTTTTGCCGCCCGTGTTGGGACCCGTAATCAACAGCATATTTTCGCCCGATTTCATTCCGAGCGTGAGCGGAACGACTTTTTTAGCGTCGATAAGCGGGTGTCTGCCTTCCTTTATCGTCAATTCGCCTTCACGGTTGAGGTCGGGACGGGTTGCTTTCTGCGCGTGTGCAAGCTGAGCGCGTGCAAAAATCAAATCCATATCGACCATTACTTCGTAACTCCAATTCAGACGGTCGCAATGTGCGCGAACCGACGTCGAAAAGTTGCGAAGTATGCGCTCTATTTCCGCTTGTTCGTTGAGTTTTTCGGTTTTGAGTTCGTTGTTGAGTTCGACAATCTGCATCGGTTCGATGTACAGTGTCGCGCCCGACGCCGATTGGTCGTGAACAAGTCCGCTTATAGCGCCTTTGAACTCGCTTTTTACGGGAATTACGTATCTGTCGCCGCGGACGGTAACAATGCTGTCCTGCAAATATTTGTGATATGCTGGCGACGTAATGAAGGTCTGCAACTTGGTTTTGACACCGTCACCAAGACGACGTATGCGCTGTCTTATTGCTTTTAGTTCGGGTGTCGCGTTGTCGGCAACTTCGGTTTCCGATATGAAAGCGTCGAAAATGTCTTTTTCCAGTTCCTCTTCGAAGTAAAGTCGCGTCGACATTTCCGAAAGAAGCGGAATGTTGATGACTTTGGACAGCGATTTCACAAGCCGTCTTGCAACGCGCAATGCGCGGCCGACTTTGAGCAGTTCGGGAATTGCGAGAACCGCGCCTTTTTCGGCTTTCAGCAGAATTTCGCTTATGTCGTCGACTGCAAACGACGGACTTACGGAAAACTCGAACAAAACCCTGTCGGCTTCCGCCGTAAGGTTGAGCGCGTGTTCGGCCTCTTCGAGCGTGGTGTAAGGTCGGATTTCGAGCGCGCGGGACTTACCGCCTTCGGACTGAGCGAAAGCGGCAAGCATTTCGAGTATTTTGCCGTATTCCAGCGTTGACAAACTTTTTTCGTCGAACATTAAACTCTGATTTTTGCTCCGCAGCTCTTTTTGAGTGCGGACAGTATTTTCTTCATTTCGGCGGCGATTTCGTCGTCTGTAAGCGTCTTTTCGACGGACGAGAACGCGAAGTTCATGGCAACGCTCTTCTTGTCTTTTCCGATTTGCTCACTGCGGTAGATGTCGAACACTTCCGCCTTGTCGAGATGTTTGATTTTGGCGTTTTCTACTGCTTTTACCATATCGCCCGCAAGCACGCTTTCGTCAACTACGACGGCAAGGTCGCGTTCGACGGACGGATATTTGGAAAACGCTTTGAAGGTATGTCCTTCGGCGTATTCGGCACGCAGGTCGTCGAGGTTGATTTCCGCAACATAAAGTCTGTTGTCCACGTCGTATTCAGCCGCCGTGTCGGGGTGTACTTCGCCGACAAACCCCATTTCCTTGCCGTTTACGGACACTTTCGCGCTTCTTCCGGGGTGCAGGAACGCAAGGTCGGAAACCGAGTATTCTGCGGTTATGCCGAGTGCCGAGAAAAGTCCTTCAAGCACGCCTTTGATTTCAAAGAAATCAACGTCCTGTCCGTACATACCGATAACCAGCTTTTCGACTTCGTCGGGAAGTTCGGTAAGAGGCAGAGATTTGGGCATATATACTTTTGCGATTTCAAACAGAGCCGCACTCTTGTTGAAGTGCGCTATGTTGTAGGACAACACTTCGAGCATGCTGTGCGAAAGTACCGTGCGCATAACGCTCAAAGCTTCGCCGAGAGGATTAAGCAGGTTTACAGTTTTGCGCAAAGGACTGTCGGATGCGATTTTCAGTCTGTCGGCAAAAACGGGAGACGTGAACGAATAGGTCACACATTCGTTGAGCCCGATTGCCGCAAGTTCTTTCTTGACTTTGTCGCGGAACTCGATATTTGCGGGTTTTCCGCCTTTGGTGAGCGAAGAATACGCAAACAGCGTGGGTTCGATATGACTGTAACCGTAAACGCGGATAAACTCCTCTGCGATGTCGTTGACGCCGACGATGTCGTCGCGCGCGTCAGGAACGCAAGCCGTAAGTTTTCTGCCTTCTTCGGTAACGGGGATTCCGAGTCTTGCGAGAATGGACTTCAATGCAACTTTCGGGACCTTGCAACCGAGTATCTTTTCAACATCGGCAGTCGTGAACACGATTTTTCTGTCGGTTTCGTAAGGAACTTTTACGTCGATGTTTCCCTCGACTATGTCGCCGCTGCCGCTTTCGTATACGAGCGTAAGAGCACGTTTGAGACCGTATTCCTGCGACGCAAAGTCAATGCCCTTTTCGTAACGCGCGGAGCTGTCGGAACGCAGATTGAGTGCGCGGGACGTGCGGCGTACGCTATCGCGTGCAAACTTCGCAGACTCGAATATGATTTCGGTTGTATCGTCCTGAATACCGCTGTTTTCACCGCCCATAACGCCTGCGACGGCAACGGGTTTTTCCGCGTCACAGATTGTAAGCATAGAGGATTTGAGCGTGTTCTTTTTGCCGTCGAGAGTGACGATTGTTTCGCCTTCTTCCGCCGTACGCACGCAGATTTTATGACCGCCGAGATTGCGCAGGTCGAATGCGTGCATAGGCTGTCCGATTTCCGTAAGCACGTAGTTTGTGATGTCAACGATGTTGTTTATGGGACGGATACCTACCGCTCTCAAACGTGACTTGATTTTCTGTGAGGACGGGAATATTTTGACGTTTTTGACGCCTGCCGCCATATATCTGGGGCAAAGTTCGGGATTTTTGACTTCGACCGAAACCATATCGTTCACGTTACCGCCTGCGGCAACATAATTGATTTCGGGTTCGCGGCAATCCTTTTTCAGCGCAACCGCGACTTCTTTCGCGAGTTTGTAAATGCTGTTGCAGTCGGGACGGTTTGCGGTCACTGCAACGTCGAGTATTACGTCGTCGAAACCGAGCGCCACAAGCGCGTTTTGTCCAAGTTCCGTTCCTTCCGCAAAACGGAGAATGTCGCCCTGTTTCTGCCCTGCGACGTCGTCGGTAGTAACGCCTACTTCTTCCATACCGCAAAGCATACCTTCGGACAACACGCCGCGGAGTTCGCCGCGGACGATTTTGTGACCGTCTGCAAGGACTGCTCCGTCAAGCGCTACGGCAATCGTTTCGCCGCCTTCGACAGGAACGTTGGTGACGACCTGTATCGTTTTGGAACCCGTATCAATCTGCGTCACGCGCAGTCTGTCAGCGTTGGGATGTTTTTCGACGGAAACGATTTTGCCGACGACGACTTTGGTCGCCTGTTTTGACTGGTAAATTATATCTTCCACTTCAAAGCCTATCGCGACGAGCTTTTTCGCGAGAACTTCGGGGGAAACGTTTATATCCACATAATCTTTCAACCACGAAATCGGTGCTAACATAGTCTGTCCTCCTAATTGAACTGCTTCAAGAATCTGACATCGTTTTCGTAGAAGAGTTTGATGTTGGGGATTCCGTATTTAATCATGGCGATACGTTCGATGCCCATACCGAACGCAAAACCGCTGTACTCTTTGCTGTCGATGCCGCACATATCGAGAACGGCAGGGTTTACGATACCGGCGCCGAGAATTTCGACCCAACCCGTGCCCTTGCAAACTCTGCAACCTTTTCCGTGGCAGATTGCGCAGGTAACGTCGACTTCGACGGAAGGTTCGGTGAACGGGAAATAAGACGGACGGAGACGGATTTTCGTATCCTTGTCGAAAAGTTGTTCGGCAAAGGTCTGCAAACAACCTTCGAGGTCGCCCATTGTGATATGCTTGTCAACCGCAAGTCCTTCTATCTGGTGGAAAATCGGGCTGTGCGACGCGTCGTCGTCCGAACGGTACACTCTGCCGGGAATTACGACACGGACAGGGGGCTGTTGAGTGGTCATAATACGCGCCTGCATAGGCGAAGTATGCGTACGCAGAACGAAATTGTCGTTGACGTAGAAAGTGTCCTGCATATCGCGTGCGGGATGGTCTTTCGGAACGTTGAGCAACTGGAAGTTGAAAAGGTCACTTTCGATTTCGGGCCCTTCCGCAACGCTGAATCCCATACCGAGGAAAACTTTGATTATGTCCTCTCTGACCTGCGTCAAGGGGTGCAAAGTACCCGTTCTGCGGGTTTTTGCGGGAAGAGTCACGTCAACGGCTTCCGCAGCCAGACGCGCCTGTTTTTCTCTTTCGGAAACGGCGGCGATTTTGGCGTCGAGCGCGGACTCGATTTCGACGCGAACGTCGTTCAGAGCTTTGCCCATTGCGGGACGTTCTTCCTTGGACACGGTACCGAGCAACTTCATAAGCGAAGTCATCTCGCCGTTTTTGCCGAGAAAACGCACGCGGACGTCGTTCAAAGCGGCGGAAGAGTCAGCCTCTTCGACGGCAAGCAAAGCAGCCGATTTGATGCTTTCGATTTTTTCTTTCATAATATCTCCGTAAGCACGCGCGCAAAATGCCTGCGCGCACGATTGATTAACTCAAAATAGAATACCAATTCTTACGCGATAAGTCAACTTTACAAGAACGATTGCGGCGGATTTCTCGGATTTTCGCTCATTTTCGCGCGGCAAAACCCGTTTAAATCGAAAAAGCGCGCAATGTGAAGAAGTTTTGCGGATTTCTCGCGGCTGAATGCCGCCCTTTTCGGCAAATCTTCTTATAATCGCAGGCGGTTTACCCCGCATATAATGGACGTGTGAGCAGAATACGCAAAGAAATGCGCCCCAGAATAATCAGAATTGCGGCGGCGATAACAATATTTATCGCGGCGTTTATATTCTGCACCGTTTATTTCAGAAACAACATCGTTCCGACGGTAATGGGCAGCGCGGTTGCGCAGGTTCGCGCCATATGCACCAACGCAATAAACCTTGCGGTAACGTCGGTCGTGGGCGACGGGTTGGATTACGACGACTTGTTTTCGGTGGTTCAGGACAACGACGGAAAAGTCACGATGGTACAGGCAAATTCTCCCGAAATCAACATGATTTCGCGCGAAATAGCCAACCTTGCCCAAGCAAACCTCGACTCTTTGGGCTTGCAGGAAATTTCCATAGCGGTCGGCACATTCACGGGACTTGCTCTGCTTACGGGCGTAGGTCCCGACGTAACCATAAACGTAATGCCGATAGGCTCCGCGCTATGCGATTTCGTGAGTTTCTTTCAGAGTGCAGGTATAAACCAGACCTTACACAAACTGTACATAGACGTAAAAGCGCAAGTCAGCATAATAACGCCTATCGACGAGCCTACAATAACCGTAAAAGCCGAAGTTCTCGTTTGCGAAAATCTCATAGTAGGCGAAGTGCCGAACATATTTTTCGACGGCAAACAGCTTGACGGATTGCTTGATCTTACTCCGTACAACTGAAATAAACCGTCGTATAAAAACCTATACATGAATAAAACGAATAACAAAAAAATGCGCTAAAAGCGCATTTAGTTTGCGAACATAATAACATTTGTCATTACAACCTGTCTTGATTGCGGCATATTTTGGTTTGACTTCAAACAACCTCTAACGCTTTGTCGATTGATTGTCTATTGCAACAATCTTGCTAGTTTGAAACCACATTCCAATCACAAGCGCAAAAACAAAGTGACCGTTTTTTCGATTAAACCTTTGTGTCTATGCTTTTTATTCAGCTTTTAAGGTATCCGATTTTTTACGTATCAGATTTTTTTACTTCGCGACTTGCAAAGCAATGCAAACACAAAACCGAACACTATTGCGGACGTAAGCCCTGCGGCAACGCCGCGCATACCGCCGCAAATTGCGCCCAGAATGCCCCCTTCTTTTGCGCCTTCAAGCGCACCTTTTGCCAGATTGCTGCCGAATCCCATAATCGGAATCGTCACACCCGAGGACGCAAATTCTTTCATGTAGGAAAACGCTCCCGCAACTTCGAGTATCAAACCAAGCAACATAAACGTCACGAGTATTCTTGCCGAAGACATTTTGGTCTTGTTGATAAGCAACTGTCCCAGCATACATACCGCACCGCCTACGGCAAAAACTTTCAGATAAGTCAGAAAATATTCCATATCGCCTCTTACAGGTACGTTTTTCGGAAGTTTTATTCCGTAAATACGCCGTATACACAACTTACAAATACAGTTTGACCATAAATTGCAAGTATTCTAATTTTTCTTGTTTTTGATAATAGTTTCGCGGCTAAATTACCGCACTTCCCTGCAAAATGCGTCAAATCGGCTCGCTTTCCACCACAAAAGCGTGGCTTATTCCCGGTATTGTTTCCTTTTGCAATGGAGTGTCTTTGTTGAGGAGCGCACCCGTCGCAAGCACAAGCACACGTCGAAGTTCGCCGCTTTCCAGTTTTTTGAGATAAAACGCGTTGAACGCCGTGTTCACGCAACCTGCACCCGAACCGCCCTGAAACGTCATTTGTTCGGGCTTGAAATACTCCGCGCCGCAATCTCTGTACGATGCGGGAAGTTTTATTCCTTCTCTCGACAGAACGTGAAGAAACGCTTCTCTGCCGAATCTGCCGAGGTCGCCCGTAATTATTGCGTCGTAATCTTCGGGGACTCTGCCCGTATCCTCAAGATGCATAATGAGCGTATCCGCGGCGGCAGGAGCCATTGCGCCGCCCATGTTGCTTTCGTCGTCTATTCCGAGGTCCACGACCTTTCCGAACGTACCGCCTGCAACACGCGCAACGAAGTTCCTGCGATAGGATTTGTCGCATTGCAGTTCGCTTGCGGCGTTTTCACCGCCTGCGCCACGACAAAATATCTTTTGTTTTATGTTGTCCATTGCCTTGCCCACTCTTTCCACCGCGGCTTTTATGCCTTTTTCGCCGTTTTCGTCATCGGACGCGGAAGAACAGCCGTTTTGTTTCTGCACTCGGCGTATTTTTTCTTCGAACTCTTCTTTTGCCTTTTCGTCTTCCGCGACAGTCGGTTTTACGGAAGAAAGCAAGGTACAGCCCGCGCCCGTAACAGTCCATTGCGACGTGGGCGTGCGTTGGTTGCCCAGTTCCAGAGGGTATCTGTACTGTCTTTCCGCTGACGCGAAGTGACTTGACGTAGAACAGGCTACATTTTGCGCCATTTTGCAGTCTATGAGCGCGGCTCCGAGCAGCAGACTTTCGCTGTACGTCGAACAGGCGTTGTAAAGACCGATAAAAGGCACCTGAAAATAGCGCATGGCAAGGCTTGACGCGCTGAGTTCGTTGAGAAGGTCGCCCGCAAGCATAAAATCCACTTTTTCAAAGTCAAGACCACCTTTGCAGACTGCTCCGCGAATTGCTTCGCGGTGCATTTTGCTTTCGGCCTTTTCAAAGGATTTCTCACCCCAAAGGTCGTTTTTCAGTACCGTGTCGAAATATTCCGCAAAATTGCTTTCGCCTTCTTTCGGTCCTACAATGGTATAAGACGACCTGATATATACGGGATTTTCGGTAAAAAAGCTCTGTTTTCCTTTTTTCATGGCATTTCCCCCGTTACAGCCCGGCAATAAGTCCGATTATTCCGACGACAACGCTGAACACTATGCCGAAAACTATAATCGGTCCCGCAATGACGAACATTTTGGCACATACGCCGAAAAATACGCCTTCACGATTGTATTCCATTGCAGGAGATACGACGGAGTTCGCAAATCCCGTAATCGGAATTATCGAACCGCCACCTGCAAAATGCCCTAGTTTGTCGTATACGCCGAGCCCCGTGAGCAATGAACCGAGAAAAATCATTATAACTGTCGTCCATGCGCCCACATCTTCAGTCGTCATATCGGGAAAAATGGCTTTGATTGCGTCGCTTACGCCTTCGCCTATACAGCAAATTATGCCGCCCACGAAAAACGCCGCGGCAAGCGACCGCCACATCGGTGATTTCGGCGCGTTCTCTTTTACGAATGATTTGTAATCGTCTTTTGAAAGCATTTCAGTTCTCCGAGTCCGTTTTCTTTGACACGGAAGTTCCTTTTGAAGGACGCACGGGTTCTTCGGGTGCGTCGCACTCGTAGTAAATTTCGTTGCATTCGGGATTTTCCGTAAAAAAAACGTCCACGGTTAAAGTGTGGACAAAATAAACGTAAATATTACCGCATTGCCGCCGTTATTCTATTTTTTCGCGGATTTTTGCGAGAATTTTATTTTCCAAACGGCTGACTTGCACCTGCGATACACCGAGTTCCGCCGCGACTTCGCTTTGCGTCTTGTCTCTGAAATACCTGAGAATGATTATTTTTTTCTCGCGGTCTGGCAAATTGGTTATGCTGTCGCGCAGCATAAGCCCGTCTATATCCTCTTCGGGTGCTTCCGCACCGACTATTCTTTCACCGAGCGGTGTTCCGTCCTCGTCGCCGCCTGTTTCGTTCAAGGATACGACAAAACGCCCCGTATCCATTGCAAACACGATGTCTTCGGCTTCACAACCGAATTTTTTCGCAAGTTCGTCGACGGTAGGTTCGTCTTTATTTTCCTTGCGCAGTTCGTCGGTGTACGCCGCAATCTTCTGCGCCAGGCTTTTAGCCCACCGCGACACTTTGACCGCGCCGTCGTCGCGAAGAAACCGCTTTATTTCTCCCGTAATCATGGGAACGGCGTACGTCGAAAAACGAACTCCGTAACTTAAATCGAAGTTCGCCGCCGCTTTGAGAAAGCCCATTGCGCCGAGTTGCATCAGGTCGTCGTATTCCAACCGTCCCTTGAAACGTTTTACAATGGATTTGATAAGCGGCAAATTTTCCGCTATCAACGTTTCTTTCGCACTCTCGTCGCCTTCCTGCGCGCGTTTTATCAGTTCGAGAGTTTCGTCATGATTCAACATTCTGTCCGAGCCTCTTTCGCATTGTTACCGTCGTGCCTTCGCCTGTCTTTGACTCGACCTGCATATCGTCCATGAACGTTTCGATTATCGTAAAGCCCATTCCGCTGCGCTCTTCGTCGGGTTTTGTGGTGAAAAAAGGTTCCTTCGCCTGTTCTACGTTTTCTATTCCGCGCCCGAAATCGCGAACCGTCACCGTAAGCACGCTTTCGTCGTCGATGTCCGCGCAGATTTCTATCATGTTGTCGCGGCTTTCTTCGTCGTATGCGTGAACGACCGCGTTTGTCACGGCTTCGCTGACTGCAGTTTTGATATCGTTGATTTCACTGAGCGTCGGCGAACATTCGACTGTGAAGCCCGCAACTACGTTGCGTGCAAAACTCTCGTTCTTCCCGCATGCGGGTATCTGCATTTTCATAAAATTCTTCTTGTTCATCTGATTTTCTCCACAACCGAATAAACTCCGCTCGTGCGGAACACTTTGTCAACCTGCGGCGGCACGTTCTTCAAACGCAGAACGCCGCCTTTTGCGCGCAACTTCTTATAGCGACCCAGAATAAGCCCCAGCCCCGTGCTGTCGACAAACGCAACTTTTTCCATGTCGAAAACAACCTCCTTCGGAGAGGTTTTCTCGATTCGTCCGTCAATTTCTTCGCGCATGGTTCTGCAAGCGTATTCGTCAATATCGCCCAAAAATTCCACGGTCATTACCGACCCTGTCTGTCTGCATTCGAAATTCATAACGCCTCCGTATGCTATACTAACGTTTGCAAGGAAAAGGATTTTGAGAGGTTTTGCGCTTTCTTTTCCGTCGGGCGCACAATTTGTCTATAATTTATCTAAAAAATACCGCCAAAAAAGTTGACAACTTTGCCGCCATATTGTATATTGTCATAGTCGCGAATCGATTCCCGAACTTCGGGGTGTGGCGCAGCTTGGTAGCGCACATGGTTTGGGACCATGGGGTCGGAAGTTCGAATCTTCTCACCCCGACCACCCACCACGATTCGGATGCGGGACACTTCCCCGATAAGGGCCTTTAGCTCAGTTGGTTAGAGCGGTCGGCTCATAACCGATTGGTCCGCGGTTCGAGTCCGTGAAGGCCCACCAAACTTAATACGGTCCGGTAGTACAGTTGGTTAGTACGCCAGCCTGTCACGCTGGAGGTCGAGGGTTCGAGCCCCTTCCGGATCGCCAAAAAGGTCGAGTGGCAGTGACAAAGTCACTGCCACTTCCCTAGACCGAATGCCTCGGTAGCTCAGTTGGTAGAGCAAGGGACTGAAAATCCCTGTGTCGGTGGTTCAAGTCCGCCCCGAGGCACCACCCGTAAGGGCAAGCACATTGAGGGCAAAAAAGCCGAAAACGAGGCAAGCGTGCCCGAATCGAAATCTGCTGGTGTAGCTCAATAGGCAGAGCAGCTGATTTGTAATCAGCAGGTTGCTGGTTCGATTCCGGTCACCAGCTCCAAGACGGAGAGGTTCCCGAGTGGCCAAAGGGAGCAGACTGTAAATCTGTTGTCAGTGACTTCGGTGGTTCGAATCCACCCCTCTCCACCAAGAAAACCGCACTATCAAGTGCGGTTTTTCTTTTTCGTCGGCGTGGTGTCTTCTCACCTGTTGCCTTATTTTCGGACAACAAACTACCCTATAACATTTATAGTTTACCGAGACTTTCTTGTAACCTCAAAGTTGCATTAATTACCAATTTATGATATATTGTTTGCAAATCAACATATAGGAAACAAAAATGTTATACGCATTGGATAAAAGCGAAATCGTCAGTATCAATTCTACAAAATATTATTTGCGTATTCGTACATGCAATACCGATAACCCAGTTGTTTTGTTTCTGCATGGGGGTTGCGGAAGTCCAGACCGTGCGCAAGTCATGAAATACCAGTCCCCGCTTGCGACAAATTTTACGTTGGTTGCATTAGACCAACGCGGTTCAGGTTATGCTTATAACAAAAAAGAAGCAAAAACACTCGATTTGACAAAAGAAATATACGTGAACGACGTTCACAATGTCGTAGATTATCTGAAACAAAAATTCAATAAACAAAAAATAATAATCGTGGGGCATTCGTTCGGTTCTGTTCTCGGCGTATGGTATGTTCAACAATATCCCAACGACGTACTCGCATATGTCGGTGTCGGACAATGTGTAGACTATATCGAAAACGAAAAGTTGTCTTACGCGTGGACATTGCAGGAAGCGGAAAAAGTCGGCGACAATAAATCTGTTGCAATTCTCAAACGTATCGGCGCTCCTTTGGATAACGGAAAATACAAAAACGAACACCAAAAAAGTCTGATGAAACAGCGCGCCGTATTGCATAAATTAGGCGGTGCAACATATTCCAATCGCAAACCTTATTGGCAAGAACTGCTATTCCATGAAGTCCCGATAATGCTGAAAGAATACAGTTTTTGCGGTATGATAAAGTATGTTAAAGGTCTAAGTTACAGTCCAAATACCACTCTTGCAAAAACCAACCCCGATTTTATGAACACCGCAAAAAAACTGGACGTTCCCGTATATCTGTTACTTGGACATCACGACATGAATTGCGTTTATACTTTGGCCGAAAAATGGTTTGAACAGTTGGAAGCACCCGACAAAAAAATCGTATGGTTTGAAAGCTCCGCCCACTCTCCGCAATGGGAAGAATCAGACAAATGGAACGATAAATTCAACGAATTATTCTGTTGACAAATAATTGCCTCATTTTTGCAATCATTAAAACCGCACTATTCGGTGCGGTTTTTCTATGTCATCAGTATAAAAACATATGTTCCCTGCTTGAATTTGCATTGTAAATTCATTAAACAAATTATAATTAATAAATGAGTTATTTGCTTTCAACAATATTGACATTTTGCAATACATATATTATGATAACCTAAAGATTATATTGTGAGGACGTTTGTATGAACGCAAAGAAATGGCTCGCATTGGGATTGCAGATTGTCACATTCCTTTACGCATTATTTGCTGTGATTTACGGGTCACTGCTTTGCGCAACTGAACCTTGCCCCTCATTAGATTTTCATAATCCGTCGGACGTATTATCTGCACATCAAGAAATCATATATTTCAGCATTCCTTTTATAATTATCGGTGTTGTTCTTATATTGGTTTTGACAGTCTATTATGTATTCCGTTTTACCAATCAAAACGTACTGAAGTTTTCGATATACGGTATTGTTGTCACGGTTATCGGCGGTTTATTAACTTTTGCCTTTATAGCCATTGCAATATATCTGCAAGAAATAAGTATGATTATAGCTATAATCCCTGCAATATTTTTGGCTATTTACGGAATATTTCTTATTGTCAAACGCAAAAAATCCAAAGACATACAACCAACGCAATCCTATTCCGATTAAACCTAAATATAACCCGCTCCGCTCTGGGGGCGGGTTTTGTTTCTAACATATTTTTCATTGGCATCACTGCTTAAAACAAGTCCTTGGTATTTCAACTTTTTATGTGTTTTTTTTGCAAAAAAGAAAACGATTACATAGTCTATTCTTTATAAACATGTGTTCAGTAACTTTACATTTCTATATTTCAATGATATTATTTTGATGAGAAAAAGGAGGATATATCAATGTTTTGTCCTAAATGCGGCACCGAACTCAAACAGCAAGAAAACGGCGCTTTGTACTGCAACAATTGCAATATTTATTTCAAATATAATAAAAAAACCGGCACAACTAAGCAAATCAAAGAAAAACATCTTGAAGAATACGAGCAAACGCAAGACGTGTTTCGGGAAGAAAAATCTAGAAAAATATGTCCTGTTTGCAATAAGGAACAGTTTGCAAAAAATATAATGTGTATAAACTGCGGATACGATTTTGTTTCGGAAACGGAATATATTAAGCCCGCAAAGTCTGCAAAAGCATCAAACATTTCATACACGAATGCTGCCTTTTCTGCCAGAAAAAACCAAACACATAAGGCGATTTGCGTTGTTACAATAATTTTTGCGATATTGCTTGTTGTCGCAATAATTTCTTCCTCATGTTATTGCACCACACCAATAGCATATGGGATTGAATATTCAATGCATCTTCACGGTTCAATGCATTTACCGGATGTAAACGGAGTACCAACCATTGTCGAAAAAATGACATTTGTATTTCGTCCCGACAACACATTCGTTTTAAGTTCCGATAATGTTATTCTTGCATACGGTTTTTATAGTGTAAGGTGCGACAATATGATTTTTATAGACGATTCTGCATCCGCATGCGGAATTAGTTCTCTTGAAATAGCCGATCGCAATAAACTCTACATCAGAGATTCCCACAATTTCGATGATACACGATATTTCGTATCGTCTGCTGGCCTTGATATTTTCCTTATAATTACAACGATATTAATAGGAATTATCGAAATTATTTCTCTTGTCGTATTATGCTATCGTATGCATCGTTAAAACAAAACTACCTTCATGAGGAGAAAAAATGAAACAATTAAGCATACTTTTAGAAAACAATACAAAAATCATAGCATTAGTACTTTTAATATTGATGTTGCTTTTCTTTTTCACACCATTGTTTGGCGAAAGCACAGATATGATTGCTGCAACCGGAACACAAAATATATCTGGCAGCACATGCACTTTCATGATTTTTAAAAATTTGGCGGATTATTTTAAATCGCTCCGGACTTCTTTCCAATACACTGATTTGGACAAAACAACAATAAATCTTGTACTTTATAATGTTATAGCAAATGCAGTTATACTTGCAATCAATATGGCACTTGTTCTTACTCTGCTTATACTCTCATTCTTTGCAACAAGATATGCCACCGCATTGCTTGCGGGAACCATTCTTCCCATCGGCGTGCTTTTTGCGGTTTTCGGCGGAATGTCGTGGATGAATCCGAGTGCGGCTTTCTTCTTTATTTTTATTGCCTTTGTCATTTCCGTGCTTTGTGTAATTGCTTACGTCAACAAAGCGACAATAACCAGATACGCACGAATGAAAGCCTTGGCGGCAAACAAAGCCGTTGAGGAACATACCGAAGAAAACACGGAAGTACAAGACGAAGACGCAACAATCTGAAATCCGACTACTCCGGCAAACGATTGAAAAAAGACCACGATCGTGGTCTTTTTCTTTATTGAAATTTTGTCGAACGACAACTCAAATTTATTTTTCCTTGTCTTCCGCGCTGCTCTGTTCGGTGGCATTGTCTGCGGCTGTATCGGAAAATTCTGTGTCACAATTTACTTCTGCGGCGGTTGACGCAGTCAAAAACGAAGCGTTTTCGCGGGATTTTTTTCCATGAAGAAAAAGAACACGGACACCGCAATAAGCAAGGCGGGGAACAAAACCGCAACAAGTATGCCCTTTTGCAAATCGTCGCCGAATGCGGAAGACACGGCACCTACAATCGTGGGACCCGCCGAACAACCGAGGTCACCTGCAAGCGCAAGCAATGCGAACATTGCCGTACCGCCGCGCGGTAAGGTTTTTGCCGCAATACTGAAAGTACCCGGCCACATCATTGCGACGGACAGACCGCACAATGCGCAACCGAACAACGAAAGTTCTGCCCACGGCGACAGCGTAATGAGAATATAACTGACCGTGCAAACCACGGCGCAAACGATTATCAGTTTTGTAAGGTTCAGCTTTTGTCCCGCTTTGGCGTAAACGGTTCTGACAACGCCCATCATAACGGCGAACATACAAGGTCCCAGCAGGTCGCCCAAGGACTTGGAAACCCCCAAACCGCTCTCTACAAAAGCCGACGCCCATTGTGCTACGGCGATTTCGCTTGCTCCGCCGAAAAACATCATAAGAACCAGCACCCAGAAGAACTTGGAACGGAACAACGAGGCAAATCCGTGCGGTTCGCCGTCTCCGAGCGGCGGGACTATCGGAACAAACAGGAAGAAAATCGCGTTGAGGAAGGGAACCACAGACCATATAATGGCAAGTTTGTTCCAGAAATCTATTCCGAGAAGACGGAAAAACAACGTCGAAAATCCGATGACGGCAACACTGCCCCAGCAGTAAAAGGAATGCAGAAGGCTCATTGCCGCGGACTTGTTTTTGGTCGGACAATTTTCGACGAGCGGACTGAGCAAAACTTCCGTTATGCCGCCACCCACCGAATATACGAGCACTGCAGCAAGAAGACCGTAAAATGCGTTGCCTACGGCAATAGGCAAAACTCCGAGCAACACAAGTCCCGTGCCTATGAACAAATGAGCCGCAACGGCACACGTGCGGTATCCGATTTTCTCAACGAATTTTGCGGCAAGCAGGTCGACCGCAAGTTGCACTGCGAAGTTTATGACAATAAGCAATGTCACCTGCGCAAGCGGAACTCCGAGCTGCGTCTGAAAAGTCAGGAACAAAAGCGGTGCGAAGTTGTTGACGATGGCCTGACAAATATATCCCGTAAAACAAGCCGCCAAAGTGGTTTTGTAATTTTTGAAAACGTATTTCATTACTCTCTCCCGAAGTTCATCAATAAAATAGCATTTTTTTGTGCTTATAACAACAAAATACGCCAAAAAAGCAAAATCCGTTAAATATGCATGATTGCAAAACGCAAGTCGCGATATTATAATGCGCTTATGGACAACATAAACAACTCTTTCCGCATTGTTACACCGCGACTTATACTCAAAGAAATGACCGAAGAGGACTTCGGTTCGCTCTGCCTTATGCTTTATGACGAAAAGGTCATGTACGCATACGCGCACACTTTCAGCGAAAGCGAAGCGCGCGAATGGCTGGACAGACAGATTGCGCGATACCGCCGTTACGGTTTCGGACTTTGGGGAATGTTCCTGCGCGAAAACGGCAAAATGATAGGACAATGCGGAATAACAATGCAAAATATCGGCGAAAAAGAAGTTCCCGAAATAGGCTATCTTCTGAACTCCGACTTTTTCGGCTACGGATACGCCACGGAAGGCGCGAAATACTGCAAACGTTACGGTTTCGACAATCTGGGTTTTGACGCCATTTATTCCATTATCCGCGACAACAATTTGCCGTCACAGGCAGTAGCGCGAAGAAACGGAATGACGCCGTGCGGAGAACTGGTCAAACACTATTACGGCATCGATATGCCCCATATTATTTTCCGCATAACCCGAGAAGAATACGTCAAGCAGAAACCGAAACGCGACGAAAACCAGCTTTCAACGACTGACAAATAAAAGCCGTCGGGGTGACCCCGACGGCAAAACTGCTTCACAAACCGCTCTTTTTCGTTTTTATTTTACCGAATTTTCCGCTTTTGCGGGACGGCGCATTGCAAAATGCTTTGCTCCGTGAAAATCTGCGACTTCGCAGATTTCAAACCCAAGATGACGATAAATTTCCACGTTTCTTTCGTCGTGCGTTTCGAGATAAACCGCGCTGTCGCCGCAAAGTTCGTCTATTGCTTTACGAAGCAGACCTTTTCCGCGCGCACGTTCCGCAACTCCGATGTTTTTGATGTAACAGTCGGTCGACGGGTTGTAATATTTCTTTGCGATTTTGTCCGCAAAGCTCATATATTCCGACGCAAGCGAAATGGCAAAATTTCCCGTAGCCGCATAAAAAGCCACGGCAAAAAACGGATTTGCAAACTGCAAAGCGGGATTATGGTCCTTGTCGCCCGGTTTTTTCACGCAGGCAATAACGTCGTAATCCCCACCCACATAAGTATAATTGCGCGCTGCGCTCACTTCGAAACGAAAGAAATAATACACGCCTTTATTGCGGTCTTTTCTCGGGAAAAACATTGCGTAAGTCTGATAGTTCTTGAAAATTTCTGTGAACTCCTTGCAAACTCTTTTTACTTCGCTGTTGTTGATTTTTCTCATATTAACCTCTGCTGACTGCAATATATTATCATTTTGTCAAACGGAAGGCAACCAAAACACCGCTGACTTAAAAATTATATATTATACTCCAACCGTATTATGTTGCCCCGTAAAGTTTGCTCTTTCAACCAACATGCAAAAGAGCAAACAGCGTCCGTTTTTCAACAGACTTGACATTTTGCGAATAGTTGGTAAAATAAAGCCGTACAGAAAGTATATAAAAGTTGCAACTCAATGCACTTTGTACTTTGCTTCAACCACGCAAAAATCTTAATCTACGCTTATAAAAGCGAATTATTGGGAATTAATCCAAATGGCAAACTATTTCAAAGAACGCGAAAGAAACACAAATATGCGCCTGCGTGAAATCAGAGATACTCTTCCCGAATTTTGTGAGGAGTTCTTTGTCGGCATTGAGCCGCAGACAACCGCGCTTACGCGTCTAAACTACGCATACGACCTGCGCATTTTTTTCGACTATCTTACAAAAAGAGTCCGTGCATTCCGCGATATGGCACCCGAGGACATAACTTTGTCCGACCTTGAAAAAATCACGGTTACGCACCTTGAAAACTATCTGGAATACCTGACATTATACGATTTCGAAGGCAAGGAATGCTCCAACGGCGAACGCGGCAAAGCCCGCAAAATCTCCACTGTTCGCACGTTTTTCAAGTATTTTTTCAACAAAGACAAGCTGAGCGTGAACGTTGCCGCAAAAATCACTCTGCCAAAACAACACGACAAAGACATCATAAGGCTTGAACGCCACGAAATAGACAAAATTCTGAACGCCGCCGAAGACGGCGAAGGAATGAGCGAACATCAACGAAAAATCCTGCTCAACACGCGTGCACGCGACGTCGCAATTCTTTCTCTTTTGCTTGGCACGGGAATACGTGTCAGCGAATGCGTAGGACTGAACATCAAAGACATCGATTTTGCATCAAATGCGTTCACGGTTACGCGAAAAGGCGGCAATCAGGCAATCCTATACTTCAACGACGACGTCAAAGAAGCGTTGGAATACTATGTCGACGGCGAACGAAAAGCCTTGCTTTCACGCACTCAGAAAATGAACGTTCCCGACGAAGACGCCCTGTTTTTGTCATTGCAGGTCAAACGAATCTGCGTGCGTGCAGTCGAAAATCTGGTCAAGAAGTACGCAATGGTCGCCTCGCCTTTGAAAAAAATATCCCCGCACAAACTGCGCAGCACCTACGGCACCAATCTGTACCGCGCAACGGGCGACATTTATATGGTTGCGGACGTACTCGGACACCGTGACGTAAACACCACAAAAAAACACTACGCCGCAATAGAACAGGACCACCGCAAAGCGGCGGCAAAAGCCGTTACGCTCCGCGACGACGACTGAAATGCGAAAGCGTTTGTTAATTGCTGATTTACTTTAAGACGCTATGTTTTAATCCTCCTGAACTCTCCGACCGGTCGGGAAGTTTTTATTTGACCTTTTCGCGCGTTTCTACGCGCAATAAGGAAAATTTGCACTATTTACGTCATTTTTGCCACACAACTATTATAAAATATTGACTTTATTATAATAGTTTGTTATCATTTCATTATCAAACAGGGAGATTCGAAAATGGACATTTCTTCTGTCAACAGCGACCTCATAAGAGGCAACGTAACGACCATTATTCTTGGCTCTCTTTGGAGTCAGGACCGTTACGGCTACGACATTCTCAAAGAAATCGAAACCAAAAGCGAAGGCCAGTACAAACTCAAACAGCCTACCCTTTACAATCAGCTCAAAAGACTGGAAAAACAAGGTTTGATTTCATCTTACGACGGCGACCCCGACGACACGGGCGGCGGACGCAGACGTTACTACTCTCTCACTGCCGAGGGCAGAAATTTCCTGCAAAAGGAAAAATCCGAATACGAGTATTCCCGTACCATTCTTGACAAACTCGTATCTTCTCAGCAATTCGATTTCGATAAAAGCCCCGCCCCTTTCAATACGGACGACCTGCGCCCTTACACAAAAAAAGACAACTCCGAAAAGAAAGTCGTCTACAAGGAAAAGGAAGTCGAGAAAGTCGTTCTTGTCGAAAAGAAAGTTTATCTTGACCCCAACGGCAACGAGATAACGGAAGAAGAGGCGGCGAAACTTGCGGAAGAAGCACAAAACAAAGTGCTTGCCGACGCCGAACAGGCAGCCGCGGAAGAAGAAAGAAGACGCGAACTCGAACAACTTGCAAGGGAAAAAGAAGAGGAACTTGCCCGCATCGAGGAAGAACGCAGAATAGAAGCCGAACGCATAGAAGAGGAACGCAAAGCCGAAGCAGAACGCATAGAAGCCGAACGTCGTGCGGAGCGTGAAATGTTCGAGCGCGAAAAACGCGAAAAAGAAGAAGCTATCGCTCGTCTTGAAGAGGAACGCAAAGCAGAAGCAGAACGTCTCAATGAAGAGCGCAAGGCAGAGCTTGAAAGATTGCAAGAAGCTCACAACGCCGAAATTCTCCGTTTGCAGGAAGAAAAACGCCTTGCAGAAGAAGAAATCGCGCGCAAACAGGACACTTTTGAGGAAGAACGTAAGGCGGAGCTTGCGCGTATAGAGGAAGAGCGAAAAGCCGAAATTGCCCGCATCGAAGAAGAGCGCAAAGCCGAGCTTGCTCGTCTAGAAGAAGAAAGAATAGCGGCCGAAAGAAAGTTTGCAGAAGAACAGGCAAGGTTCGAAGCCGAAAAACGTATCGAAGAAGAACGCAGAGCCGAAGCCGAGCGTATCGACAACGAACGCAGAACGGAACTTGCCCGCATCGAAGAAGAACGCAAAGCCGCCGAAAAGAGATTTGAAGAAGAGCGCGAAAAGTTCCGCGAAGAAAAGCGTATCGAAGAAGAGCGCAGAGCCGAACTCGAAAGAATAGAACGCGAACGCGCGGAAGAAATCGAACGAATTGCACGTGAACGCGAAGAAGCGCTCAGGTCACAAGCCACAATGTCGCTTGCCGACGTTTTCAAGGAACTCGACGCGAAATCCGAATACGAAACCAACTCTGCTCTTTCCGACAAACTGATTGTCGAAGAGGCTCAATGGCAAGTTGCGGCTCCTCTGCCCGTTCATGCGGTTGCAGAAGAAAAAAACGCTGCCGAAGAAGTTGAAGAACAATCGGAAAAAGCCGAAGACTCCGTCGAAATTGCCGACAGCGAAAATGCGGTCGAAAAAGAAGAACAAGTCGAGGAAATCGATGTTGTCGCGGCTGAAACCGTGACCACAGAAGAAACCGAAGCCGAAGACAAGGCGGAAGAAGTTGCCGCAGATTGCGCGACTGCCCTTCAAAATACCGCCGCAACCGTAACGCTTAAAGAAATATTCGAACAGCTTGACACAAAATCCGAGTATTCGGAAGAAAAATCGGGTAATGACACATTTGTTATCGACGAAGCAAACTGGCACGTCGAACAACAAAAGGCCGACGAAGAAAAACAGCGTGAAGAGGAACGCAGAGCCGCGGCGGAAGCCGAAAGACTTGCTGCTCTGCAAGCCGAAATAGAAGAAAACAACCGCAAACGCGACGAAGAAAGACAAGCGGAACTCAAACGTCTTGCCGAAGAACTCGCGTCTGTTAAAGAAAGACTTGCCGCTCACGAAGAAAACGTGCTCCCCGCAACCATAATAGAGGAACCGGAACAACCCGCAACTGTTTCCGAAGACAACAACGAAGCAGGTCGCGAAGCGCAAACAACAGCTGCGGCGGCGTCAAGAATCATCACTTCCGAAATCTGGCAGGAACAGGCAAGATTGCATGAAGAAAAAGAAGCAAAAGAAGAAATAAACTATTTCAGCGCGGAGCGAGTTGTCGACGAAAGACAAGCACCGCAAGCCACGTTGAGCGATATATTCCGCAAACTCGACGAAAAAGAAGCCGAGATAGACGCCAAAAACGCCACGACCGACGAAAACACGGGTTACTCCGAAACCGAACAGGTTGCATACACCCAACCCGAGGAGAGCGTAAACTTCGGCGAGTACGACCGCCCGATTGAGGCATACTCTGCCGATGCTGTATACGCTCAACAGACCGCGTCACAGTCCGCCCCCGCAGACACCGCGGAAGCCAGCATACATACCGACGGAGCCAAAACCCAGTTGGTCGGCACAGACTCAAAGGGTGAGTTTGTAACCTCTGCCGTTCTCGGCAAACGCACCGACGCTTTCGAATACGAGAAAGAAAACGTGAATTACCGCGAATTCTTCTCCTCTATCGCTTCCGTTCCCGAAGAGAAAGCCGAACTCGCCGTTCAGGAACATACCCTTCCAAAAGCCGACACCGACCTGAAAGCTCGACTTTATGCCGAAGGATTCAAAATGCGTCCTTACGACCGCGGCAACACGTCGGAGTACTACACTTTCAATTTCATACAGGCAAACCGCCTGAACCGCGACTCGTGGCTCATCGTTCTTGCGATATTCCTCGTGGAAGTTGCGATTATGTGGCTGTCCACCGCACGTCAGATAAGCTGGATTTACTTCCTGCCGATAATGCTCGGCGGTGCCGTTCTCATGTTGTTGCCGACGTTTGCATATCTTGCAAACCCGACCAAGCGTAAACGTGCGGATTTCAATGTCAAGTTGTCGCTTATCAACCGCGGTATGATAATGATTGAACTTGCCGTAATCCTCGTACTCGTTGCATTCTTCGCGGTTGGCGTAAGCGTCAACGACGAAACCCTGATACTTATGACCATGGTACTGCCGATTATACTGCTTACCAACCTGCCTTTGAGCTCGATAGTCTACTATCTGCTCTACCGCACGAAGAAGTACCACACTGCATAATGCAATCGAAAAAGCCAACCAACCGTTATTCGGTTAAAATCAAGTCAAAATACGCGCAAATACAGCGCAAATACCGATGAATGAAAAATCCACCCAATTAGGGTGGATTTTTTTTGCCATTAACTTTTCTTTTTGATTTTATTTTGGAAATGCTCGGTTCACAACGCAATGCACTGTTCACGAAGCACTTTCCGCAACAAGTTTCTTGATTGCAGCGCGCGCAAGTTCGTCGCAACGGTTGTTGTGTTCGTTGTCGGAGTGTCCTTTGACTTTGACAAACGTTACTTCGTGCTTTTTCATTTCTGCAAGCAAAACCTGCCACAAATCAACGTTTTTGACGTCGTCTTTACTTCCCGTTTTCCAGCCGTTTTTCTGCCAGCCGTATATCCAACCCTGCAAAAATGCGTCGACGCAATATGCGCTGTCACTGTAAACGGTGACCTTGCAGGACTCTTTCAGCATCTGCAATCCTTTTATTATCGCGGTAAGTTCCATTCTGTTGTTGGTGGTATTGCTTTCCGCTCCGCTTATCTCTCTTTTGAACGCACGGTAAAAAAGTATAGCCGCCCAGCCGCCTGCCCCGGGATTTCCCGAACACGCGCCGTCGGTGTAGATGTCTACTGCTTTTTTACGCATTGCCGAGTTCCTCCGAACGTTTTCTGCATTTGGTCATTCCTTTGACGACAATATCTTCCAGTCCGTCCGCGCGGAAACTGTCGACAGCCTGAATTGTTGTGCCGCCCTTAGAACACACCGCGTCGATGAGTTCGTCAATGGGTCTGTTGTCGAGACGCACCATTTGAGCCGCTCCGCGAACAGTCTGAACCGCAAGTTCCTTTGCCGTGGCAAAATCAAGTCCGCCCTGCATTCCGCCTTCGATCAACGCTTTGACAAACATATAAACGTAGGCGGGACCGGAACCGGACAACGACGTAACCGCGTCAAACAGGTTTTCGTCAAGTTCGACCACTTTGCCGACGGATCCGAATATGTCCGTCACAAAACGCGAACGGTAACCTTCGCTGAACGCGACTGCGCTCATACCTTCTCCGACAAGCGCGGGAGTATTTGGCATAATGCGCGCATAATTGCGTTCGCCAAGTGCAGATTTGAGTTTGGCAATGGATATACCCGCCATAATGGATATAACCGTACTTGCCGAAATCACTTTGCTTATTTCCTCGAAGACGATAGGCGCAATCTGCGGTTTTACGGCGAACATAACGTACTCGGCATTCGTTGCAACTTCTTTGTTGTCGTTGGTCACGACAACGCCGTTTTGTGCCATTACCGCCAATTTTTCGTCGTCTTTGTCACTGATTATGATTTTGTCCGCTTTGAGAAGTCCGCCTTTGAGAACCCCTCCGAGAATGGCTGACGCCATGTTGCCTGCACCGATAATGCCCAGTGTGAATTTCTTTTCCATATAATCTCCGATTTATTTGCGTTTTGTTTGACTAATAGTCGCTTTGTTGATATAATAATCAAGCATTTAGGGGAGTGGCTCAACGGTAGAGCAACGGTCTCCAAAACCGTCGGTTGCGTGTTCGAATCGCGTCTCCCCTGCCACGAACGACCTGTAAACCAGGTCGTTTTTTTATGTTCCGACGCGATTCAGACACTTCTGTGACGCGATTGACACTCCGTGTAGCAATCGCTATTCCGTAGCCCTGCCTATTTTTACTCGATTTCCCAGACAACAGTAACGGTGTCGGAAAGTTCGATGTCCTCAGGTTCTATGTCAATTTGCGCAGCGGTAAATGCCGTGCTGCGACAAACAGCGTCGTTGACCTGATAACGCGCAGGCGAATAGAAATTGACGTTGCCGACATTGTAATCGATATTGACAATTTGACCGAGTCGGACGTCTGCCGCTTCTGCAAGTGCTGCGGCTTTTTCCTTTGCGTCTTTAACAGCCGCTTTGATAAGACTTTGTTTCGCCGCTTCTTTGTCTTTTACGGTAAACCTGACGGAAAATTCCGGTTGACCTTTTGTAGCAGAAAGCGCGGACAAAACCTTAGCCAGACGTTCTTTGTCGAAAGCAAACTCCGCTTTCAGGTTGTGCGACACGACAAAACCCGAAAAAACGCGTTTGTAACCGCCTTTTTCGTCCTTTTCGTTGTCGTACTGTGTCTGAACGTTGAAATCCGTGGTTTTTATATCGTCCTTTGACAGTCCGCCTGCAACGAGTTTTTCACGCAAATCTTCCAGCTGTTCCGCCGCTTTGTCCATTGCTGCGGCATAATCTTTATCGGAAGATTTGACGGTAATGTTTACAGCGGTAAAATCTGCCGTCAAAGACAGTTTTCCCGCACCTTTTACGGTAATAGTTCTGTTCATTATTTCTCCTTGTTAAAGAGCTTTGCGGGTTGATTTTGCTTCATTCGGACTTTTCCGATTGTAACCGCCGCACTCAGCTGTTACTTTTTCCAAAGGCCGTGGAGATTGCAGTATTCGTAAGCCGCAATCACGTCTTCTCCGTCTGCAAGGACAAACGTTGCCGCAGGTTCGTCGCCCGCTTTGAGATACTTGACATATTCGCCTTCGGTGGTTTCGAGTGCGATAAATTCGATGTAGTGCTCTTCGAACATAGGATGCGCAACGCTTCCAACGCGAACCGTCACTTTTTTGTCGACTTTTTCTACGACGGGAACGTGTTTTTCCTGTGCCGCATCGGCAACGCCCGCTTGCAGTTCTTTCATTTTTTCACCGCAACAAATCACGGGAACTCCGCTGTTGTGCACAAAAGTAACTATATTGCCGCAATGTTCGCAACGATAAAATTTCATATTTCACCTCAAATGTTTATTTATTTGCAAGGTCAGAACCCGAGCTATTCTTCAATGAGAATAACTTTTATTCTGCCAGCAGGTTTACAATATCTTGTTTCTAGGAACTGACTGCATATAGTAGTATCGGAAATGCAGTCCGCACACTTGCCCGAAACCGTGCAGGGATTGGGCAGGTCGAAACGCTTTGCGTTGATGGGAGCGGCTACGTTGCGCGCCCTTGCAATCGCCGACTGCATTGCACCCGTGATTTTGTTTGTGCCCGCAACGAGTATTACGTTTTCGGGACCGAAACAGATTGCCGCCACTCTGTTGCCCGTACCGTCTATATTGACAAGCCAACCGTCCGAAGATATAGCGTTGATACCTGCAATAAACGTATCGGCGGACAGACTCTTTCGCATAGCCTCACGTTTTTCGGCAACCGTCTTTGCCGAGTCGCGGTCAACCGTCGCGAATTTGGCTTTCACGGCGTCAATAAGCCCGATTTGTTCCGCGGTTTTGGAACCGCCCCACGCTACAACGTCGTCTGCGGGAATGAGCGACAAGGCGAGATTGCGCGCTTCTTCACCGGTTTTGCACACATAAACGTCGAATTTGCGCTTTTTGAGATTTTCAACCGTCTTTGCTACGGTGGCTTCGTCCGCTATCATATTTTCTCCTTTCCGATTAAATCGGTTTCAGCCGATTCGCGACACGCTTTCGTCGAGATGACAATAAATGCCGTCGGCAAACTGCTCCGCAAGGTCCGTTTTGACATAGCCTTTTGCAATGTTCAGACGAACGGTCAGCGCACATTTTTCGCAGTCGACGAAATCGCGCATGATAATGTTGACGTAAGGCAGATTTTCGCTTTCCGCAAGGTCGCGAACAAAATCGTTCATATACCCTATCAACTGCCCTTCGCGGTAACGGGGTCCGAACACAAACGCCATATCCGTGAGTTGCGCTTGCAACACGAACATTCCGCCTTCGAGTTGTTTTGCTCTGTCAAAGTATATGGGCAACACCTTCTCGACGAAATATTTTGCCGACTTCGCGTTGTACGGCTTTTCGTAGAACGAGAAAAGCACGTGCCACTCGGGATAAAAATCCGTTTCGTTTGTGCGAAGATTTATGTTCGGATTGTTTTTATAGTAGTCTGTTTCGCTCGCGTCCGTGAGGATTAAGCATTTGCCCCTGACTTCGCCGAGAGTGATTTAGGAGACGGTTTTGTTTGAAAACTCGCTCCTGTAAAGGCGCAGGATTTTATCGCCGAGAGTTTCTTCAAGCAGGCTGAAAACCATGGGTTCCGAACCGTTTTTGAAATGCGACATATCGAGTATCAGGAACTCCGACGGATGCGCGTCCGTAAATTCGTCGATGTCTTTCAGAACGTCGAGATAGGACGCCCCGTTGACAGGACCGTGGAAAATCACGTAACCGTCCTTTGAGTTGTTGACGCGAATATCGAAGTAACGCACACCGCGTTCCAGCTGCTCGCCTATCGTCAAGTCCTGTGTTTCGGCGTAATACGGCATTCCGTAACACGCGCTGTCGTGGGAGCCTGGGATTGCAATGTCGCATATCGGCGCGCTGTCGGAAATGTAGTTCATCCATTCGGTAAGCACGGGAGACGGAGTTGCGGTGTCTTTTACGATTTTTTTGTTGCCCATAACAATAATCGGCGCCAAAATCACGGCGGCAAGCAGAACCGTAAGCAAAATCGCACCGATAATCATAAGTACGATTTGTTTTTTGGTCGGAAACAGAGCGTTTTTATGAGCGGTTGAGTTCCTGTCGCACAGCGTGATTTTTACCATATCCTTTCTCCCTTAATATAATAGATATTGTAGTTCATTATGGCGGACAAGTCAATACGCAATACGCGCGTTATGCGCACGCGCGTGTGCTATGCGTGTGCACACACGATGTCACGTGTTGAACGCATTGCACTGCTTTACATTCGTAAAGGTGCATATACGCGTTATACGTGTGCTACTATGCGTATGTTCGATGTGTTTGCTTACACCGCAAAAGCGCAAAGTTTGCGACAAAAGGCGAATTACCACATTGATTTAGCGTTCGGAATGTATAAAAAAACGAGCCGTCAAACGACGGCTCGTAATGCTGCACTTGAATTACTCTGCGTCCGCAGGAGCTTCTTCTTTCTTCTTGCGGGTTGCTTTTTTCTTGGGTGCTTCCTCTTCTGCTGCGGGCTCGTCGTCGAGTTGCAGGTTGAGGTTCTTGAAGAGGTCGCCGAGGGTTGCGGAGCTGGAACCGGAAACCCATTCTTTGGGTTCGTTGGAAGTTTCTTTCTTCGCACGACGTTCTCTCTTTTCTTCGGAGTCGGCAAGTTTCTGTTCGAACTTCTTGACTCTGGACACGCGTTTTACGGGTTTCTCTTCGCCTTCTGCGACTTCTGCGGGTTCTGCTGCGGCTTCCGTGGTTTCGGGTGCGGGCAGCAACTCTTTGATGGAAAGCGTGATGCGGTTGTCTTCGAAACCGATGATTTTGGCTTCGACTTCTTCGCCGACTTTCAGAGCTTCGCTTGCGTCTTTAATCCAGTTGTGAGAAATCTGAGAGACGTGGACTAGTCCGTCAACGCCGTCAGCGATGGAAATGAACGCACCGTAGGGGAATATTCTTTCGACCTTGCCTTTGATGACGGTTCCGACGGGGAACTGCTCTGCCGCAAGTTCGTAAGGCTTCTTTTGAAGTTGTTTGTAACCGAGGGAAATTCTGCCGCTCTCTCTGTCCATCTTGAGGACGACGAAGTCATAGCTTTCGCCGATTTTGAGGACGGTGGAGGGATCGGTAATCTTGTTCCAGCTCAGTTCGGAGATGTGAGCAAGGCAATCGAAACCGCGAACGTTGACGAATGCGCCGAACTGCGTGAATCTCTTGACTTTGCCGACGACGATGTCGTGGACGTGAATGTTGTTCCAGAAGTTGTCTTCTTTTTCCTGCTTTTCTCTTTCGAGAATGATGCGCTGGGACGCGAAGAGATATCCGGATTTCTTTGCGGGTTTATCGGAAGCGGCTGCTTCTTCGCCTTCTGCGGCGTCCTTTTCTTTTGCTGGCATAAGGGTGAGACGGAGAACCTTGTCTTTGTAATCTTCGAGGTTCTTGACGTAACCCATTCTGATTTGAGATGCGGGAACGAATACGGTGTACTGTCCCATTCTGCCGCGGAGACCGCCCTTGACGACTTCCGTCATTTTGAGGGAGAACTCACCTGCGTTGAGGGCTTTTTCTGCCTGTTCGTCTTCGGCGCGGAGAATGTCGACTTCTTTCTTGGAAAGTGCGACGTACTCTTTGTTGGTACCGATGATGGTTGCTTCGACAGCGTCGCCTGCCTTGAAGTCGGCGGGGTTGTAGTTGTTGTCGACAGAAGCGTCAGCCTTATCAATGAAACCGTCTTTCTTGCCACCTATTGTGACATAAATACCGTTCTCGTCCGCTCTGATGACGTGACCCTTAATACGCTTGCCGACCTTGTAGTTGACAAAACCGACCGAACGCGTAGAAGCGACTACGTCTTCCATCGTGATTTCTTTTTCCTGTGCGGGAGCCTGAACGTCGGACTCTTGAAGTGTTGCCTCTTTTTTCACTTCTTCTTCTGCTACGGCGTTGAGCTCGGTAGCGTTGACTTGAGTTTCACTCATAAGTTTTGTAACCTCCTGTATCAACCACGGGGGCGTAGACGCGCCGGCGACGATTGATATGCTTTGAAAATGCTTTAATGACGACAGCGGCAATTCGGAAACGGATTGAGCAAAGAACGTGTTGGGATTGACGTCGTGAGCCACCTGGAAAAGTCTGCGTGTGTTAGCGCTGGACCTGCTTCCGAGCACCAGAACGGCGTCGCACGTGCACGCGAGCTCGCGCGCCTCGTTTTGCCTGCTTAGTGTAGTATAGCAAATAGTATTGAAAATTCCAACTGTTTTTCGCTCGTTTTTTTGCGAATTTTCCGCAAAATCCCGTATTTTATCGAATTTATCCGCCAAAATCGTAGTCTGAAAGACTATACTCGTGGGATTGTCGCCGATTGTGAGCTCGTCGGAGTCCGAAACTACCCTGACTCTGTCCCTGCCGTAACTTGCCGCACCCGCCACTTCGTCGTGGTTTTTGTCGCCGACGATTATGATGTCGTCGCCCGCGTCGTAACGTTCGGATACGATTTTGTGAATGCGTTTGACGACGGGACAGGTGGCGTCGTAAAGTTCGATGCCACGGGAGCGCATATACTCCTCGTCCTGCCACGGAATGCCGTGAGCGCGAATGAGCGCGACCGACCCTGCGGGAAGCTGTTTCGCCTCTTCGAGAGACAGACTTTCCACTCCCCTTTCTTTCAGATATTGCACAACGCCCTCATTGTGAATGAGAGCGCCGATTGTGTAAATTTTACCTTTTTCTTTCGCAAGTTTCAGCGCGGTATCGAAAGCGTTCTGCACGCCTTTGCAAAATCCAGCGCTTTTTGCAACGCAAACTTTCATTATTCGGTCTTTCCGTCGGCTTTTTCAGCCGCTTTTTTGCCTTTTTTCTTGTTTTTGAGCCCTTCGACGTAGGCGTCGCACTGAACTCTCGTTTCCTGCATACGCTGATAAATCAAATCGGTTGCGCGCTCGAAATCTTCGGGTCTGCGGCTGCCGTAAAACTCGTCGAGATAGATGGGCGCTCCGATGTAAAGATAGTTTTTGCGGAACGGTTTGTGCATGCGGTAATACAGCATGGGCAAAACGGGTTTCTGAGCTTTGATTGCAAAACGTGCCGCGCCCTGCTTGAATTCCAGCATTTCTTTTGTGCCTTCGCGGTTTCTGGTGCCTTCGGGGTACATAACGAGTTTCTTGTCCGCTTTGAGCACGGAAAGAACTTCTTTTACGGCGTTGATGTCGGGTTGTCCGCGGTGAACGGGAATAGCGCCGATTTTACGCAGGAACCAGTTGGCGATTTTGGCGCACTCGAACGCTTCGGCTTTCGCAAGAACGTGCAGTTCCTTTTTGTAAAGCGACATAACGGGAATGAGCGTATCGGGAATGGCGTAGTGATTGCAAATCACTATACCGCCGCCCATTTCGTCGAAATAATGTTTGTTGACAACCTTTGTAGGCCAAAGTATGCGCACTATCGGCGCGGTGACGAATCTTATGAATCTGTAAAAGCCGTAGCTCATTTTACTCTCTCCTTGACAATCTTTTCGACTCTCTCCGTAACCTCAGCAATCGAAAGTTCGGTCGTGTCGAGATAATATGCGTCGTCCGCTTGTTTCAGCGGCGCGACTTCGCGGTGCGAGTCGTTGTAATCTCTTTTTACTATATCCTGCAAAACGGCATTATAGTCGCACGTTTCGCCTTTTGCCGTAAGTTCTTCGAAACGTCTTTTTGCGCGTTCCTCGGGGCTTGCAGTCATATAGAACTTGCAGTTTGCGTCGGGCAACACGAAAGTTCCTATATCCCTGCCGTCCAGCACAACATCGTACTTTGCGGCGAATTCGCGTTGCAGTTCAACCATTTTGTATCGAACCACGGGAAGCGCGGATATGTCGGACGCGGCTTTGGACATCTCGGGAGTGCGCAGATACGGCGTTGCGTTCTCACCGTTTACGTAAACGTTCTGAACGCCGTTTTCGTAGCGTATGTCCATTTCCAGATTTTCGAGCAGCTGCGCCACCCCTTCGGGGTCTTTGACGTCAATGCCCTTTTTGAGCGCGGCATACGCAACCGCGCGGTACATTGCGCCCGTATCGAGATAAATTATCCCGAGTTTTGCCGCAACCGCTTTGGCTATCGTGCTTTTGCCCGCTCCTGCGGGACCGTCAATCGCTATGTTTATCATAAGTTCTCCTGAACGGAAATTATACTATACATTGTCCGTCGTGTCAATTTATCGGTTGTTTCGCACTTTGTCGCAATGTATGTTGCTCCGCTCCGCACGCCAACCGCTTTCGGGTCTTTTACGCCGTCCGAATTTCGGAACATCGCGAAACGAATAAATTTTGCAATTAAATACTTTCGACTTGGTCGTTAGTACTTATTTTTCGCTGTCTTTGCGCGAAAGAATGTCTTTCGCCGCTGCCGCCGCTGTGGAGAAAGCAATTTGCAGATTGTATCCCCCCGTCACGGCGTCGCAGTCCGTAACTTCACCGACGAAATACAATCCCTTTTGCAGTCTGCTTTCGCATTTCGGCGTGAGTTCTTTGAGGCTCACTCCCCCCGAAGTCACAACGGCTTCTTCGAAAGGCGCAATGCTTTTCAGTCGGAACGTAAGGTCCTTGAGCGTGTCCGCAAGCCGTTTGCGTTCCTCTTTCGTGACCGAATTGACCTTTTTATCGGGTTGCAGTCCCGCTCTTTTCAGAACGTACAAATTGAGCCGTTCGGGCAACAATGCACGCGTCACATTTTTGAGGTCGCCGTTTTTTCTTTCCTCGAAATCGCGCAGAATTCTGGCTTCGAGTTTTTCGTGCGAAAGCGCGGGCTTCAAATCCAGATGCAAAACCGCACCGCTCACTCTGTTCAGTTCCGTGGACAGCGTAAGCGCAACGGGACCGCTGAGTCCCCTGTCCGTAAACAACATTTCGCCGAACTTGCCGTCAAGTCTTTTGCCGTCTGCGGTGACTGCCGACAAAGTAACGTTTTTCAAGGATATTCCGCAAAGTTCTCGTACGCTTTCTTCGGTGAACAACGACGCAAGCGAAGGCACGGGTTTGACAACGGTATGTCCGAAACTTTTTGCTATTTCGTAGCCGTCGCCCGTGGAACCCGTTGCGGGATAACTCTTTCCGCCCGTAGCTACCACAACGTTGTCGGCTGTGTATTCCTTGCCGTCCGCCGTAAGCACTTTGAAAACTCTGTTTTCAAATTTTACGGATTTGACTTCGGAGTCCAGTTTTACGTCTACTCCCGCGGCTTTGAGCGCACGGTCGAAAGCGCGGGTTATGTCCGACGATTTGCCCGACGCGGGAAAAACGCGGTTGCCGCGTTCGGTAACCAGTTCGACGCCCAAATCGCGGAAAAATTCTTTTGTATTTTCGGGAGTAAAAGAATATATCGCGGAACGCAGGAATTTTTCGCCGTGTACCACTCCCGACAGAAATTCGTCGGGCGGATAATCGGCGGTAACGTTACATCTGCCTTTTCCAGTTATAAACAGCTTTTTGCCCGTTTTCTCGTTCTTTTCGAGCAATGTCACGCGCTCTCCCCCACGAGCGCACAATACGGCGCAAAGACAACCCGCCGCTCCGGCTCCGATAATCAGCGTGCTCACAGTTTCCACTCCACACGGCGAAGTTTTTCCATAGTCGCGCAATCGGTGTCGGGGATTTTCACGGGGGTTATTGTTATGTATCCTCTGTCCGACATCTTGCAGTCGTCGTCTTCGGGGTTTTCGGAACAGTCGAAAGGATAACCGTTCAGTCTGAATCTGCCGTCGCGGTGCTCTTCGTACCAGTCTTTATATCGACGTATGCCGAGCGGCGCAACCGCAACGCCTTTCAGGCGTTCCTTGTCGCCGAAAGGAACGTTTACGTTGAGCGTAACCATAGGGGGAATGAGTTTGTAAAGAGCGTCGAGATTTGCGACGATGAAATCGATTGCCGCGTCGTAACCGCCTTCCGCAACCCTTGCGGAAAGCGCAATTGAGGGAACGCCGAGGATTGTCCCCTCTTCCGCCGCACCGAAAGTGCCCGAATATATCACGTCCGAACCGACGTTGAGAACGGTGTTTATGCCCGAAATCACAAGGTCGAAAGGTTCGCCCGCATAAATATGTTCAATCGCGAATTTGACGGCGTCTGCGGGAGACCCCTGCACGGAATGACAGGGAATTGCGATTTTCTCGCCGCATACTTCGAGTTCGTTTTCCGAGACGCGTTTCCAGACTATGCCCTCACCGAAAGTCAGCGCGTGTCCCGCGCCCGATTTTTCGGAGTCGGGAGCGCTGACGTGCACGTCGTGATCGGGCGCAAGCGCAAGCGCGAGTTTGAGCAACCCCTCGGAAAAATAACCGTCGTCGTTGGATAACAAAATCCGCATAATATCCTCTTTCAAACGTCAAAGACGTTTGAGATAATCCACTTCGAATTCGTTGAGTTCCCTGAACCCGCCTCTGGACAGCCCGCCCAGACGCAAGTCGCCTATTGCCACGCGTTTGAGGAAAACGACGTTCTTTTCGACGGCTTCGAACATTCTTCTGATTTCTCTGTTCTTGCCTTCGAAAATGACGACTTCGAGACGGCTCAACCCGTTTTCTTCTCCCGTAAACTTGACCTTGCAACGCGAATATTTGACGCCGTTCACGGTGACGCCTTTTCGCAATGTCGCCATATCGCTTTCGGAAATTTCGCCCTCGATTTTCACGACGTAAGTTTTGGGAATTTCGTTGCTGGGGTGAGTAAGTTTGTGCGTGAGTTCGCCGTCGTTGGTGAAAAGCAGCAGCCCTTCGCTGTCATAGTCAAGACGTCCCACGGGAACAAGCCTTTTTTCTCTGCCGATAAAGTCGTAAACGGTCTTTCTGCCCTTGTCGTCGGACATAGTGGTTACGCAGCCCTTAGGCTTGTTGAACATTATGTATTCGTAATGGGTGACAGGAACGATTTTTTTGCCGTCGAGATACACGACGTCTTTCTTTTCGTCGACATCAAAGCCCATTTCGGATACGGTTTTACGGTTGACCGTAACCCTGCCTTCGGCGATGATTTCGTCGGCTTTTCTTCTGGAACACACGCCGCATTCGGCGAGAAACTTGTTCAAACGCATATAATGCTACCATCCATTGAGATAGTAGCATTATACATAGTATATGATATAAAATCAAGCGTTCCGCGCGTTATAACAGTACATATGTCGCCGCCCTGCCCGATTTGCCTTTTGCGCTTTCCGAGAAAGATTTGTTTGTCTTTGGTTGTCGAACGCCGATTTGCAAAATCTCGGAACAAATCGGGTTGCCGCGACCGGTACGCCCGTTCAGCCGCCGTAAACGGCGTAAGGAATTTCGCTTCCGTCCTTTTTCACGGGATAAAAGGACGGTGTAAGCTCTCCGTCGTCGCCCACTTTCACGTCGACGCGCAGGTTACCCGCGTTCTCGTCGGGGAATGGCAGGACGGGCAATTCTCTCATTTCGTACGTTGCAAATGCGTCTTCGAGCAGTTTTTTGGTCGCTTCCCACATATCGTAGCGGTTGAGCACAACGGATATGAGCTGCATTCCGTCGCGTTCCGCGCCGCCGACAAGACAACGACCGCTCTTTGTCGTGTACCCCGTCTTGACTCCGTTCGCCCCGTCGAAAGTCGTGAGCAGTTTGTTTTTGTTGGAAAGATAACGTTTGCCTTCCGCTCCGCTTATCGTAACGTTCTTTGTCGCGACAATACGTCTGAAATCGGCGTTTTTGTAGGCTTCCGCGGTAATGAGAGCCAGGTCGTACGCCGTAGTGTAATGGTTGTCGTCGTGCAGTCCGTGAGGATTGACGAAGTTACTGTTCACGGCACCGCAACGCACCGCCCTGTCGTTCATCATATCGGCGAATTTTTCTATGCTTCCCGCAACCGAAACGGCAAGCGCGACAGCGGCGTCGTTGCCGCTTCTGAGCATAAGTCCGTACAACAACTCACCTATGGTGAGTTTTTCGCCTTTTCTCAAATAAATGGACGAACCCTCGACCCCTGCCGCACAGTCAGGAACAGTTACCACCGTATCAAGCGGAATATTTTCCAGAGTGACAAGCGCGGTAAGTATTTTCGTAGTGCTCGCGGGGTATGTGCGAACGTTCATATTGTCCGAATAAAGCACCCTGCCAGTCGACGCCTCGATGACAACCGCACCCGAATGTGCCGCCGCGTCGGCTTTTTTCGGTTTGTAGACGGAAAACGCGTACGCGGTGAGAAACGCGCACACGATGAGCGTTATTGCGAAAAAGCGCAGAAACGCGCTGCGCGGATTGAACTCTTTTGCGGAATTATTCATCTTCGTCACCTCTTTTGATAGCTCTGAACGCCGCGCGTGCAAGGTCTTTCCACTTGTCGTCGCAGGAAGTTTTGTCCACGCTTATGAACTTCTTTTCCTTGCCGCACACGAGAAATCCCATAGGCGTCACGGTTATACCGCCACCGCTTGCCGCCGCGTGCGGATAATCGTCGTGTCGGGTTTTGGGCGACGACTCGCTGTATTCCCCACCGCCGACCACGAAACCGTAACTGACTTTGCTTACGGGCAACACGACAACTCCGTCCTCCGTGATAACGGGTTTACCCACGACCGCGTCGGAATCCGAAATACGTCGCATATGCTCTATGGTAGAATTGAGTATTTCTTCAAAACCTTTCATAATTCTCTCCGTAAAACTTATGTAAAATACGCCCTTGCGGGTTCGGAAAAAGAAAACCGCAATTTCTCATTCCTCGGACGGAAAACCGTCAAATCACCGCTTTTTGCGGGACACGAACGAAAGCCCGATTATCGCGGTCTGCAACAACGAAATTCGCAGTCCCAATCGCAAATCGAGGTCTAGCCGTTGTCTTTCGCAGTCCCAGAAAACCGCAGAACGTCCCTTGCCCCGCAATACGTCGCGGAATGCGTTTTCCACCGCGCTGACGCCTAGCGCACCCGTCAACGCCTCTTGCGCGCCGACGTACAACGACACGTCGCCCGCACGCATTATCCGCATTTCCGCAAAGGTTTTCATTGCCTTCGACACCGCGCCTTGCGGCAAGCGCATACGACTTTTGCGTTCTTTCGGTTTTTTGCCGTTTACCGATATTCTAACGCGCTCTTTTTCAATGCTTGCCTTTACGGACACAAGCCTTAATCTGCCCAACGACACCTTTACGAGAAGGCAGGGACGCTCCAAGGAAAAGTAACCCTGTACCCTGATTTTCCAAGGTGCGGTAAGCAGCAAAAGCAACGCTTCGACGGATAAAAGCACAACAAAAAACGCCACGTTGTTATTGTGGCGTTTAGTCGGAAAATTATGTATAAAATTCGGTTTGACGGTATTTGTTTCCGCTCCGCCGAAACCTTCTCGTCCTTTTCGGTCTGCGGAGCAAGGCTTGCGGGTTATTCTATGACTTCGAACTCTTCGCCTTGCAGGAAGTCGGGGATTTCTTCCTCTTCGATGTCAGCCGCGGCAAGCGCGTCTTCGTTGTCCTCGATAAGGTTGCCGTCTTCGTCGTAAAGCGTACGGTTGTGGAACAGCGTTTCCTGTGCGGGAGCGTAGATTTCCTGCAACTTTTCCATAACTTCGGCAAGGTCGGGCAAATCCTCTATGCTCTGCAACTGGAACTTTTTGAGGAATTCGTCCGTCGTTCCGTAAAGGAAGGGACGACCGACCGTGTCTTTTCTGCCGACAACTTCGATGAGCCCCGCTTTGAGCAGTCCCGTAATCGCATATTCGCAGGACGTACCGCCGCGCATATCGTCGATTTCCATTCTGGTAATCGGCTGTTTGTACGCAATGGTGGAAAGCACTTCGAGAAGGGTTTTGCTGAGTTCTTTTTCGCGCAGCGGAGTGAGAATGTCCGCAACGACTTCGCCGTACTTAGGATTGGAACTGAATTGCAGTTTTCCGTTGAATTCGAGAAGCAACAGTCCGCAGTCGCCGCTGTACTTTTTCTGCAAATCCTTGATTATGGAATTGAGCTGACTGCCTGTAAGTTCGGGCAGTTTCTCAATCAAATCTCTTTTCGCAATGGGCGAACCGGAAGAAAAAACCAGAGCCTCGACCACGTTTTTAATATTTTCCATCGTTTTCCTCCTCGAAAACCAAAGGCGTTTCGTCCGCGCCTTCGACGGCGTAAAGCATTATTTCTCCGAAAAGTTCTTCCTGTTCGGCGCGCAGTCTGCCGTATTTGAGCAGTTCGAGCACGGCAAGGAAAGTCGTCACTATATCGTTGCGGTCAAAGTCGGGCTCGAACAGCGACGTGAACGTAAACGACCCGTAGAGCGAAATCAGTTCGACGATATGCTGCATCTGCTCCGCAACCGAAAACTTGTCCTGCATAACCTTTTTGGGAATGAAAGACCGCTCTCTCTGTTCCGCATTTACCATAACGCGCGCAAGCGCGCTCACGAGTTTGGGCAAAGAAAAGTTGGTAAGGCAAACGCGGTAGTCCTTCTCGGTGTAAACAGGCATACGGTAAAAACGGTTTATCGTTTCTATCGCACGGAGTTTTTCGGACTGCTCTTTCATCAACGCGTACTCTTTGATTTTGTTGATGAGTGCGGCACGCTGCATTTCGGGGTCGTCGTAATACTCCTCGTCCTCGTCGTCCGCAGGGAGCGTGCGCAGGGATTTGAGATAGACGAGTTCCGCGGCAAGCGTGATGAACTCTCCCGCATACTCGAAGTCGAACTCTTCTTTCGGAGTGTTTTTGATTATTTCGACGTACTGACGTGTGACGTCGGACACGAAAATGTCTTCTATTCTGATTTTTGCGTCTTTGATAAGTTCCAGAAGAAGGTCGAGAGGACCGTCGAAATCGCTGAGATGGTAGTGAATTACGGGTTTGAGTCCCGCTATGTACTCGGAGTCCGTCATTTCGCCTTCGGCGACTATAGCTTCGGCGGCTTCGATTGTTGCCGATTTTTCGGACGACTTGGGCAGTTTGTGTTCGTGTACGACGGCTTCCGTCACCACTTCGCCGTGAAAACCGTCCCTGTCAAAGGGATTTTTTTCGGCGCGCGGCGGTGCGGTCGGACTTTTTTCTGCGGCGTTTATCGCTTCCGTCTGCTCTTCCGTTGTCCGCTCTTCCGCCACGGTTTGAGCTTCTGCCGTTTTGGTTTCTGTCATTTGAACGTCCGACGCGGTTTGAACTTCACTCTCGACGGCGTTTTCGGCAACGGAAAAATCCGCGGCGTCTGCCGCGTCCGCATTTTCCGCCGACGTGTTCACGTCCGCGCGGGAAAGCTCTTCGTCGTATCCGTTCGTCAAATCAGCCAATCGGGAACCTCGTTGTTTCGGAGCAAATCACGGTATGTCTGCGGTTTTACGATATAATCCGCTTTGTCGCCGTCAACCAGCACCACGGGCGGCACTGCGTTGAGGTTGTAGTTGGACGCCATCGAATAGTTGTAAGCGCCCGTCGAGAACACGGCGAGAATATCGCCCGCTTCGGCGTGCTGCAAAGGTATGTCTTTTGCGATTATATCGCCGCTTTCACAGCATTTTCCCGCGATTGTGACGGTTTCGTCCGCGGGTTTGTCCGCTTTGTCCGCAAGACAGGCGGAATACTTGGACTCGTAAAGCGCATAACGCGGATTGTCGAACATGCCGCCGTCAACCGCAACGTACTTCTTCACGCCGGGGAAATCCTTGATTGCGCCCACGGTGTAAAGCGTTACGCCCGCTTCGCCGACTATGCTTCTGCCCGGTTCGACAATGAGGAAAGGCTTGTCGAGCGACTTGCGTTCGCAGTCCGCGGCAACGCGTCTTCCAATGTTCTCTACCGTGTACGCATAGCGTTTTGGCGTAAATTTCGGGTCTTCGTCCGTGTAATAAATGCCGTATCCTCCGCCCATATCGAGAATTTCCGTCGAAATGCCCGCGTCGCGGAGTTTTTTCATAAAATCGGTGATGATGTCGATTGCAAGGTCGTACGACGAATGGTCGTAAATCTGCGAACCGATGTGGACGTGAATACCGCGGTATCTGACGTTCTTGCGGCGGGTAATGTCGCTTATCACGTCAAAAGCGTTGCCGTCCACGCCGAAACCGAATTTGCTGAGCGGAGTTGCCGTCGCGACGGCTTCGTGAGTGTGCGCGGATACGCCGGGGTTCACTCTCACGAGAACGTCCTGCACCACTCCGAGTGCCGCGGCTTTTGCGTCAAGCAGTTCGAGTTCGTGGAAACTGTCTACGACAAAATACCCTATACCGTCGGCAAGTCCTTCGTCGATTTCCTTTTCCGTCTTGTTATTGCCGTGGAAAAGCACCTTTTTCATATCCGCGCCCGCAGATTTGACAAGGTACAGTTCACCGCCCGAAACGACGTCGAACCAAAGTCCGAGTTTTGCCGCCATGCTTGCCGTGGCAACGGTGGCAAACGCTTTGTTTGCAAACGCAACCGCGCCGTCGCCGTAAGTAGCCATTGCTTTTACGAACGCCGAACAAACTTCGCGGACATATGCCGCGTCCATAACGTAAAGAGGCGTGCCGAAACGCGCCGCAAGGTCGGACGCTTTGAAATCGCCTATGTAAAGACTGCCTTGTCTGACGTAAAGTGTGTCGCGAGTATTCATCGTAAGTGCTCCTTAATATCTTTGATATTTTATCACGCACGTGCCTTTATGTCAAACAAATAGTATTTTGCCCATATAAAAGCGAAGCCGTGACAGTACTTTGTTCGACACCTTCCTGCCTTACTTTCCGCCTCTGCCTACTCCCCTCATCCGCCTACTCCCCGCCGAAACACAACGCGTATAAATGCAAAGCAAAACAAAACGCCGCAATGGCGGCGTTTTGCTGATATATCGGATTTTTGCGCTTATCTTGCGCTTCCTATTCTCTTGAACAAATCCCAAAGGCTTGCGCGTTTTACGTCCTGAGCGGAAACCACGTCGAATTCTTTGACAACTTCTCCGTTTTTGACCACGAAACCTTTGCCGATTACGTCACCCTGTCTTACGGGCGCTTTGATTTTTTCGGGAAGTTCGTAGCGAAGTTCGTATTCGGACTTGTCGCCGCGTTTGTCGAACACCGCGACGTCGTCGGATACCGTAAGTTCGACGGATTTGGTTTTGCCGACGGAAACCTTGACGGAGTTATCAATCAGTTCGCCTTTCGTTATGAGTTTGCGCACCTGATAGTTGCCGAATGCGTGGTTGAACATATTGCTCACCGCACCGAACCTGCCCTGCGAACTGTCCGCGCCTATAACGACCGCCACAACGCGCATATCGTCGCGTGCCGCGGTTGCGGCAAGACAGAACTTGGCTTCGGAAGTAAATCCGGTTTTACCGCCGTCGCAACCGTTGTAGAAACGCACGAGTTTGTTGGTGTTGGTCATAGTCGTGGTTCTGCCGTCGGGGT